>Ga0307991_1000536_pt1 | contig 27354 bp, 33 predicted proteins | sample EllFjometagen131_FD_203146 | JGI IMG/M metagenome (GOLD analysis project Ga0307991, IMG submission 203146) | Marine microbial communities from Ellis Fjord, Antarctic Ocean - #131 | ecosystem: Environmental > Aquatic > Marine > Unclassified | place: Southern Ocean | collected 2014-10-08 | reverse complement strand
AAAAAAAACGCCTTAACCAAACTTTTCCGGAGCCCCATAAAGCAGATATTACATCCTAATTTTTTTCAACTTGTATTGCATAAATTCTGCCTGAATGATTGACAATATATATAATAATAGATATACTATTGACATGATTTTAATATATACTCAATCTGAAAGGGGCTGATTATGGGTACTGTAAAAAAACTTTTTGCTCTGGATGAAGGCATTGCCAGAGAGTTAGATATTGTTGCTAAGGCCATCAATAAGACCCAGAAAGAAGTGGTTGAAACAGCGTTAGACTTCTATTTTGACTATACCGATGGGATAATCGCCGACAAGATAACCGAAGAGATTAAAAACGGCAAAATGAAGGTACACAACAGTGATGAAGTATATAATAAATTAGGCATAGAGCTGTGAAAGTTACATACTCGAATCAAGCCGTCAATGATCTTCAGCAATTCAATGCAGCCGATCGAACCCTTATTGCAAAAAAAATCCATTACCTTGCAGAAAACTTTGAACAACTCAAACAATCTAAAAAAGTGAGCGAACTGAAAGGAACCAGGTTTACAGGTCAATACCGTTACACGATAGCTCGAAAGATAAGAGCTATTTTCCGCATTGAAGATCATGCCATTGTCATGCTGATTTTACGTATTGGACGCAGAAAGGATATCTATTCATAGTCTCAGAGCTGATTTTTCCGCAGCAGAATCTTTAAACCACACCAATTAAATAGGCTTTATATCCCCGGTTCTCCGTCCGCCCTTGTCCGTATACTCCGCCCACTGCCAGACTAACTCACACAAACTAACATCCCGGGTTGCCGCCTATTCACTGTATCAGACAAGCGCCCGTTTGTCAGTCAGGCTTGACCCCAAATCCATATCCATCCCCGACAGCCTGTTCCATAGCAGTAAGTTCTCCCTCACACAAACCACGAATAGACCAAAAACCAGGCGATCTTCAGATATTCACCGGCGACATACTTCCGGCAGCGATCCAACTGCAGACAGGTCAGCGGCCGGTACAATTTCAAGGAAGTGGATTTCAGGCCGATATCATAATCGCCGTCGGCAAACACCTGGCCGACAATCACCTGTATCCGGCGCATATGGCGGGGAGAGCTGACCACCACCGCCGATTTCAAACCCAGCTTTTCCATCATTTCCCGAGCCAGCAACAACTCCAGGTGGGTATTTTCATACAGGTCGAAACGCCGGCCAAAAAGCCTGACACTCACCTGGGGCCGAGCGGCCACCGCCACCGTCTTTTTCTCCAGCGCCTTCAGGTTCCAATCCCCGTAGCGGCTCACCTGCCGCCAGGCCGGAACCAACAGAGTGTCAGAAACCCCTTTTTCAATCAGCGACACGGCCTCCCGCTTCCGGGCCTCAAATTCCGAACCAAGCATAACCATAACGCAGTCCGCCTTTTCCAGCGGCCGCTCACAGACCAGAAAGGCGGGAGCCCGAAAAAACCCCGCCAGCAAGGCAGCCACGATAATCGTCAGAAAAAGTTTCATCAACCGGCTATATTACCCTCACTCAGAATCTCTATTTTAGAAACAACTCTCTTCACCATGTTCTTGCCTCCCATTTATACAAACTATTTTTCCTACAGGGAATGAACTTTATGGGTAAAAAATTTCCTGTTCCATAAACTCAAACTGCGTTGTTGGGACGAATCGAGGAAACATTCGACGTCCGCCGCCGCAGCCTGCCAGTCGATAACCTCAATTTTCTCTAAAAAACGCTGCTGCAGCCAGTTGAGATCTATAGTCAAATTTTGGTTTTCCCAGGGACTATACTGATGCAAGGCAGCCTGCAAGTGACTGTAATTGGGCTGAATTTTTCTGCTTATGTACCAGCTAAAATCGTACCAGTCGCGGCCTTTCAGGTAAGGACGGCACAAAAGTGCATGGATTTTCAAAGCAAAGTTACTGGGCAGATCCTGATGACAAACTTCAAAGTCCAGGGGAAAATCAAGATAACTCCAGGCATAACCGGAGTTCCCCGGCGGAGATATATCAATTTCCAGCTTGATTTTAAGTGCTGCCCGCCGACTATAGTGTGGAAATGAAATGCTCATCTGGTTGACAATTGCGTCATTTTTCAAGATGGCTTGCCTGATTCTCCTGTCCATACTGCTTTTATCCAGAATATTTACTCCCAGACCACACTCCGTAAAGATGTCGGCAAGTTGATCAATATATTTCTGCCAAGAAAAGAGTGGCTCTGGCTTTTTGAGTATAAAATCAAGATCTTCCGAGAAGCGTGGCAAAGAATATAAAATACGCAGGCTGGTACCACCTTGAAAAGCCGCAACGTCAAAAAAACCAGCACGCCACAGGCCGTAAAGAGCAATTTACTGCAAAATTTCTTTGAGCGCCTGTTCTTCGGCCAACTTGTTTTTCGCCTGATAACGATCCAGGCGCTGCTGGATGATCTCAATCATTCATTCCCCTTACATCTGAAAGCTGCTTCGCCAGTGCGGCAATGAAATGCTGTGTTCTCCGGTGTTTGTAAACAGATTTCAACGCTTCGCAAGCCATACTATTCACACTGTACAGGGCATGCTCTTCAATACGAAGCCCCCGGGTCAACTGAGAGATACCGGACCATTCCATTTTACGCAGGCAGACCAGATCAAACAGTGCCCGTAAAGGGCCAGCCAGCAGAAATGTCTGCTTATCGACCTGCTGACGGGTTACTCCTTCAAGAAAATAGCTTTTCTCAAGAGCCAGGGGATGAAAAGTAAAGGTGTCAAAATCCGGGGACTCACAATGTCCTTTTTTACGACCGGGGACCACGCTGGCAACCACCTGCACCGCTTCGGGAATCCAGCCATGCCACCCCAGCGCCGCCTCAAAAGAAATATAGCTGAATGGAGCCAAAGCCTGGGCAATGGCAAAAGGGTGGCAGGGAACATCACGCAGGGTATTGTTGAGGGCATACAAGCCTCGCCGGATACGCTGAATTTCACCCGCCTTCAAAGCTCGGTAAACCAGTCCGTAGCGGCTTTGACTGCTGCCGGACAACCTTTGTTTAAGTTGCGCTTCTGTAAAAATACGGTTTTTTAAATCACTGTAGAAAATTATTTCAGTCAGGGTTTGCATAGAGGAAAAATACTAGATACTTCCAAAAAATACAAGTTAATAGTTTTTTATTCACACAAACCACGAATAGACTAAAAACCAGGCGATTTTCAGGTATTCACCGGCAACATGCTTCCGGCAGCGGCCTGACTGCAGACAGGTTAGCGGCTGGGCGGCAAATTTTTGCCCCAGCATGTCACTGCCGCAGTCCGCCTTTTCCAGCAACCGCTGAAAAAGGCGGAAGCCCGAAAAACCCCCGCCAGCAAGGCAACAACAATAATAACCAGAAAAGTCTTCATCATCCGGATGTGTTCCCGCAAAGAAAAGGGGATAATCCCTTTTCTCCAAACAATCAGAAAACCGGGGTCTGTCCCCTATTTTGCCAAACTTGCGCTCGCTCAGGCGTATTTCCTGGATGCGCTCTTACGGAACTGCACCGCTCGTTCGGAATTGACCTTATAGCCGACGGCGATAATGGCCGAGAGATTGTAGTGATTCGTATTGTAGTTCTTGCCATCAGCGGCAGTTATTCGAAAATTTCGAATAACTGAATCTTCCTCCAGCTCACTATCAGAAAACACCTTTTTCAAGTGATAGTTGATGGTGTGGGTTTCCACATCATAGAGAACGCCCATCATTTTCTGGGTCAACCAAATATTTTCATCCGCGTAGGCCACCTCAACGCCTCCTTCACCGGTAGCGGCCACAAAGGTCAGATATTCCGCCGCTGAAGAGCGGATGAGAGAAGTATCCTTTTTACCGGATTTCCGCAGTTTTTTATTTTTATCCTTTTTCATTCAATCCCTCCCCAGTTTTGATACCTGTCCCGGGACCAGCGCAGGTATTTCATCAATTCCCAGTTAACGGCATCGGCATCAAAACGTTCACTGTCGTAATCACCACCGGACCATTCCATGTAACTTTCGTGCTCTTCATGATTCGGGTCCTTCAGAGCCTTGCAAAATTCAAAATAACCGGGCACACCCCCCACATCTTCAGGCGGACAGGCACGTTCGCCTTCAAGGCAGGCAAGTTCCGTTCTCAGCTCCGGATTGAAATAGCGGCTTTCTTCGAGAACAAGCTCATGTTCCCAGCTGTCGCCGAAGTCGTAAAGATAACGGAAGGCGCGGCCTTTTTGCTTGAGCAGATCCCCGAGACGGTATCTGCCGCACACCAGCCCGTCTTCTTTCGATTCCGGATACTCGGTGTATCGTTTATTCCCGATGGTGAATTCGTGCAGATGGCTGTTAGTCCAGCCCATGACAATCTGGATGACATCGTGCAGCCGGTCCAGTGTGATGCTGGCGGGTACCACAAAACGCCGCCAGATAGCTGGTTCGATATCAAACAGTTGTATTTTCAGCAAATAAAATCGTTCGTTCATTTCTTCACCTCATATTTCGACCAGAAACTATGTTTACGGCCATGATCCTGATAAATTCGGCCCTTGAAAACTTCGTGGTGGTTAAAATCTTTCCAGTCAGGAATGGCTGCCGCCAGTTTATCCAGTTTCTTCAGATAGCGGATACCATGGGGATACGCCTTGGTGTATCCGCGTTCCAGAATTGAGATCAGCAGGCTGCGATAGATCAGGCTGGCAGCAAGATGCCGGTTTTCCAGTTCCATCGCTTCTGCCAAAGAGAGCAGGCTTCCGTAATAGTTGCCATCAAGCTGGTCGGCGCGTTTGAGCAGGTATGCTTCAGCTTCATCAATCTTTCCGATTGTAATCAGGAACTCGGCATCCGACTCTCGAAGTATGCTACTTCCCAGAATTAAAGTGACCTCCTCTCGAATGACTTCATCTAGCTTGTCATTACCGATCACATCCAGAAGCGCCTGCAGTGTGTCGGAGGAGTGATAAGATCTGAATTTCTGGTATAGAAGATCCGTCAGTTTTTCGGAGTCATCCTGTTTTTGATAAATTTCTAACAGCAGCTTATCTCGTTCGTAAGCCTGAAAGGTTTCACCTTCAGGAATTTTTTTAAGCCATGAATGAGCCGTTTCAATATCACCGCTTTCCAGATACACCCGGGCAATATCGACAAGTGCCGCCGTGGACAGCTCGCCCCATGAAGCGATGCGGGTCTTTTCAAATAGCTCGGCATCCTTAATCTGCCGGGCCAATGATTCGATCAGCATCAAATGATGCCGCTTGCCGTATTCATCTTTTTCTTTATCAGCCCATTTCTGAAGCATGGCAATCATAGTGCGGATAACCGGTTCAGGCAGACATTCTCCGGCACAATCAATCAGTGTATCCCGGATACCGTAGTTATCCTTTTGATTCAGCTTCAGAATGATATCCGCAATTTTTTCTTTCTCAGCACAGCGAGTGGCATATTCCACAAACAGCTCTTTGGCATCATAGCGGAATACATCACCAATATTACCACTTGAGTCATCGCACATCTCAAAAACGGTGTTATCGGATTCATAAAACGCCGCAACAAGTTCAACTCCTGTACGCGAATCATTAACACCGGCTTTCACATCCTGCAGCAGCATTTCAAGTTCCCGGGCAAATCCGGCAGCACCTCTCCAGTCAATAAAGCGCCTTGAATTCTTCAGACTGGCAAGCTTCTTTTTAAACCTCTGAACATTCTCCTTCGGTGTGGCAATCAGCCGTTCAATCAGATCGTCGACTTCATCAGAGTGCATGGCAATCTCCAACAGAGCATCCGCAAGAGTTTCCGGCCCCAGATCGATTAGCTTTTGTTTGCGAGGATCACCCATTTTTTTGCCCTCCCACCTTTGTACAGCCCGGGCCAGATAGGAACTGCGTCCTCCGGAGACAGGTGTTATGTTTATCTGTATGCTGATTCTTTCCCTCAATGCAGATACATGGGAGATGATTCCGATCAGCTTGCCGTCCTGCTGAAGCCCAGACAATGTTTCCAGAGCGATTTCCAGCGCTTCTTCATCCAAGGTACCGAAGCCCTCATCGAAAAACAGGGAATCCACCCGGACTTTCCGGCTGGCCATTTTTGAAAGCCCCAATGCCAGTGTAAGACTGACAATAAAACTTTCACCGCCCGAAAGGTTCTTGGTCGACCTGATAATTATCAACGACGTTCAGCTCCAGAGGCTTTTTGTCATCACGAATAAGCAGTCCGCCTTTTCCAACGGCCGCTATCCACGGAAACGCCGGCCGGCTTTACATGGAATGCGTGGCCGATTTCACTGGAATATGCACCCAGCCATCTGCCTGATTTTTCCTAAACAAGGAACTCGAACAAGAACTTGATCTGCTGGCCAAGGCTAAGGGCAGCAGTCGCAGTGCAGTCGTGCGTGAAGCCATAGTCAACTATCTGGAAGACAATGAAGACTTGAATTTGGCACACCGGGCACTTAGTGAATCAGGACAAAGAAAATCACTCAAGGAGATAAGAATAGACCTTGGCCTGGACAGTTGAAATTGACAGATTTGCTGAAAAGCAACTCCATAAACTGGATCGATCCGTGCAAAAACACCTTCTCGACTGGCTTTCAGAGCGTATCGACGGGTGCAAAAACCCAAGACATTTCGGTGAGCCTTTGCGTGGCAACCTGACTGGTTTATGGCGCTACCGGGTTGGTGAATATCGTATAATATACGAAATACAGGATGAAAGATTAATTGTTATAGCTCTCGCCATAGGACATCGCGGGAAAATCTACCTACACTGAAATTAAAACCCCTAGATACCCCAAGACGACCCCAACAGCCACACAATCGACCACAATCCCAGCATTATATCTACGATTTCCTCACAAACTATCGTGAGGTTCTGGCTCTGTATGAGGTACCGCATCTAATACCTTCAAAAAATCCTTATGTTTGCCTTGGGCAGCTTCATTTTCAAGATAATCTTGAGTCATTAATGCGGATAATTTTTCCGCCGCAGCCGTTACAAGAAATTGATTAATAGAAACCTTATCCGATTTTGCTAATTCTTTGATACGACTATGCAGTGACTTTGGAAGCCGTAAAGTTAATGTGCTACCCATCTCATCATACCTCCTCTATTATCTGCAGAAAATCCTTAGGAGTAATGGCTTCAATGCCAAATTGTTGGATATTTAAAAAATCTTTTAGATTATAGGTTATTATGAATTGGCTTTTCGCTGCTACCGCTAATTCCAAAACCATATCATCTTTCGGATCCTTCAACCAAGGTCTCCATAGATAAAAGATATTTTGACGGTTCGCTATTTTACATACATACCGTAAAAATGCTAATATTTCTTCCTTGGTGCTAGTTCCTGTTAAATGTTCTTTTCGAGTTAAAACATCTTGATATTCAATATATAGAGGAACGGAAAGTGAAATTTGAAATTTACTGGAGGGAAGTCTTGAAACAAGAGAATAGGCCGCTTTCATATCAGATCTTAACGCTGAAATAAAAATATTTGTATCAATAATCACACTATACATGGTTCTATATATACCACCATTTAATCATATTGGCAAATTATTTCATTCACTTCACCAGCCAAGCACCCGTTTGTCAGGCCTGACCCAAGATCCTTCAAGATCCTCCTTTGTCCGTGTGCGTCTGCGTGGGTCTGTGGCCATAGGAAATGCCCTTGTGGTATGGCCATAATATGCACCAACTTAATCCGACCCGGTTTCACCATATTTAATTTTACTCTGACCCCAGTTATTCCCATGAAGAACGTCCCCTCATCCAGCCATAAATTTCCGCCCAGCCCTTGTCTGCGTGGGTCCGTGGCAAAAAAAATAAAACCTAAAATAGGTATTATGTTCCCGGTTTTACCGGACATATTTCAACATTGTTCTTTGCATACCTTCTCACAATGGGAAGTAGAGAGCGCAAAGCTTCATTCACAGAATCATGATCTGAGAAATATTGAGCCACATCAGGATCTATAACAACTACGTTTGTACCCTCTGCATACCTCTTTGCATATTTACCTCTTACGCCCTTGGCAAAATCATACTCCTCTAACATATCAGGATCATTCTGTATTACTTTCATAATATGACCTCTCATTTTTTGTCGCTTTTCTGGCACTAATTATTCTAATGCTGTCCACTCGTTCAATATGAACAACAGTTAAGATTCTACCTTTGTGGGAATTGCCAATCAAAATAAATCTTTCCTCATTTTCGGAATGAAGCGGGTCAGGAATCACCATCGAAAGAGGATCCGCAAAAACAGTGCTTGCCTCATCAAAAGTAGCATCATGTTTTCGTTCGTTGCCTGTTGCTTTCCCGATATCCCACTCAAAAGATAACATATTTAGTCCCTGTTTTCAAATTGCTTTATTATCAATTTGACTCTCTTGGCTAAGCCGACAGCTCATAAACAAACCAAAAATCAACCCGTCCACCTTTGTCCGTGTGCGTCTGTGTGGGTCTGTGGCAATAAACCCCAACCTATTTCACCAATCCGGGAAACTCCTTAATCAACCACAGCAACCGGCGCCGCTTAACCTTCTCCGGCACTTTGTCCGGAAGCCAGGCCGCCGTATAGCCCCACTTCATCAGGGTATGCGCTTTTATTATCAAATAAGTTGCACAAAATACAAGAAACTTATAATCTGAAGAACGTCCCCTCATCCCTCCAATCCATTTTTATGATGCTTTCAAGATCTTCATACTTTTTAAAATACTTCTTTTATCCACTAATTGATCTGTGACGAACTTATGGACAACACTTGATAAAAGAGTTTGATAGGGTAGCCCCTCAATATCAGCTTTCCGTTTGAGCTGTTCGAGGTCATTAGTTTTTAGCCGCAAGCTGATACTTTTCTTTTCGTTTGCTTTATCAATGATGGCTTCAACCTGGGACTTTTTTTGGGCACTCGCTGGTTTGTACTGTGAAACATTATTTTCAATTTCTTGTTCGTATTTATCTAATTTTGGGTTCATAGTCTTACCTCATGTACTTTTTGTGAAGTTTTCTGCTTGGGAATGCAGTCTTAAGGATAATGTTTGACTGCTCGTCAATTATGAAAGGAACTGAGTAGATATAATTATTTATTTTTACGACGAAAATTTGCTGATTGGATCGTGATGGGTTTTCTAAGATATCAAAATATTCTTTCCTTAGCATAATCTCTGAAATTTCTTCGAACGAGATATCCCTTTCGTTTTGTAGTTTTTGATTTTTATCATCATCCCATATTATCATACTTTTCAACCCTCTTTGAATATTTCCTGCATATACATTGTATATGCATATTCGGTTGAAGTCAAATTTTTTTTGGGAGGGCTAACATCCCGGGTTACCGCATATTCACTTCACCAGCCAAGCACCCGTTTGAGGGGGACAGGACGGGGACAGAGGGGGACAGCAGGGGGACAGGGGGGACAGGGACGTTCTTCAGATTATAAGTTATTGCCTGTCGATGCTGACATAAGGATGAAAGTGGAGTGGCATCAACCTGCAAAAGAAACTTATAATCTGAAGAACGTCCCCTATGTCTCACCTATGTCTCCACATTGTTAACTCTCCGATTCGTCTATAATAACCGGCTGATTTGCAGAAGTGTCAAAAACAATCCATGAATCAGCCAAAGATCTGTATATTTGTTGAAAATTAACCCAACTTCTTTCAAATCGACGCCTGATATCGTGTTCCGGGATATTATGGCCCCCCTGAGATACTCTCAATTTTACACGTTCGATTGCAAATTCAACTGTCGGTACACTGAGATAATAGATTATAATTTCATATTGTTTTTCTTTCCAGTCTTTTATCTTGTTAACATACCCCTTACCGCTAAGAGTCGTTTCAAAAGCAAATGATTCACCGTTCTTTATGCAGTCGTTGATGTTTCTAACCATCAACCTTCCCGCTTCTATGGCCATTTTCTCCGGCTGAAAAGGTGATAACCCCAAGGCGTTCAAGAAGCTTGACCCGATCGGTGTCATCTTTGAAATTTTTTTTCTCTCTATGCCCCTGACAATAATATGATGAAGAATTCCAGGTGCATCGATTCTTGATTTACGTGGCATGAACTTTTATTATCGGAAAATCACACAAAATACAGGAAACTTATAATCTGAAGAACGTCCCCTTGTCCTCTTGTCCTGTTCTAGGTGTGACCCCTTTTTTCTTCACGTAATCCCCTCACACAAACCACGAATAGACCAGGAACCAGGCGATTTTCAGGTATTCACCGGCGACATGCTTCCGGCAACGGACCGACTGCAGGCAGGTCAGGGAATCGTAGGATTTCAAAGAGCTGGATTTCAGGCCGATGTCATAGCCGCCGTCGGCAAACACCTGGCCGGCAATCAGCTGCAACCGGCGCATATGGCGGGGAGAGCTGACCACCACCGCCGATTTCAAACCCAGCTTTTCCATCATTTCCCGAGCCAGCAACAACTCCAGGTGGGTATTTTCATACAGGTCGAAACGCCGGCCAAAAAGCCTGACACTCACCTGGGGCCGGGCGGCCACCGCCACCGTCTTTTTCTCCAGCGCCTCCAGGTTCCAATCCCCGTAGCGGATCATCTTCCTCCAGGCCGGAATCAGCAGGGTATCGGCAACTCCTTTTTCAATCAGCGACAACGCCTCCCGCTTCCGCTCCGAAAAATCATCGCCGAGCATGGCAATGACGCAGTCCGCCTTTTTCAGTGGCCGCTCACAAATCAGAAAGGCGGGAGCCCGAAAAACCCCCGCCAGCATGGCAACAATAATAATCGTCAAAAAAAATTTCATCAACCGACTATATTCCCCACACTCAAAATCCCGTCAATCTTTTTTTCCCCCTGCCTCTTTTCAGCTTGCCTCTTCTATAATTTTCTTCGTCTCTTCAATATTTTTCCTGGACGAGGCCCCGAAAACAATGGAATTAATATTTTTCTGCCCGGCCACATATTCAATCGCCTCACGCGGCGGAACAGCACCAGAGGCCATGATCGACATGGCCATCGGCCGAAAGGTGCGAGTATTCATAACTTCTTCGTATGATTCCATGTCGGGACTCATGAGATAACCAATCTTGTTGATTGACGAACAGACAATGGGATTTGCCAAACCGCAGTCCAGCAGAAAATCCACCAGTTTCGGCATGTTCATGGTGTTGAATCCCACTTCAACATTATATTTTTTCTGCACATGGGCGGCAAATTCAACAAAACATTCTTTCACTCCCATGCCCAGCAGGATGTCCGTAACAATATTTTGCAAAAAAACCACCTTAACATTCAGCCCCCGGAACATCTTCATCTCGGCATCCACCAGCAGGCGCATCACCTCCATCATGTCCCGGGTAAAAACCGTCTTGCCACCGCGATAAATCGTACCCATCGCCTGTTTCATCGAAACATCGGCAAAAACAAAATCATTCAAGGCCCCGAAAATCCCCTTCTCGGCCACCACGTTGGCATATTTGTGCGCATAGGGCATGGAAGGATACAGCCGCAGGTCGGCATAGCGGTCAGGATGCGCCCGGAAATGATCACAAATCTGCGCCACCTTGTCATGAGTATTGAACATGAAAGCGCGGATCCCACAGTCATAAGCCGTGTCAATTACTTCAATAATCGCCCCGACATCCCGAAAACGCTCCGCCTGGGCCTGGGCCTTATCTTCCGACATATGGTTGATGCCAAAAAACTGGTTATCACCCAAAATAATCCTGTCCATTTCAACAGCTCCTTCCCGCGGCATCCCGGGTTATTTTCTCGATCACCACGTCAGCCGCCAGTCCATCCGCAAAAGAACACAAATTATCTTTTCTGCCAGTCAGAATACTTTCGATAAAATAATCAAGCTGGCGGGTGAATTCAAAACCCCGGACATAAAATCGCACCGGCTCAACAAAATCCGTAACATAGCGCGCGTTCCAACCCGGTTCAAAGCCGTCAACCGGCGGCTCCTCCTTGAAAAAGACCTTATACGCATGCAGATCGGCAATAATTTTCCCCCGCTTCCCGTACAATTCCATCCGGTATGCCGGTTTCCGGTAGGAGGCATCGCACCAGTTCACCAGCAAGTTGCCATGTAGGTTACCGTCATAAAGCATGGTCGTACTTACCAAATCCTCTACAGCCACCGAGTAGATATTCTGCAAAACACTGCCGGCAACATCCACCGGCTGACCGACAATATAATTGATCAAATCAATGCCATGAGAAGCAAAGTCATACAGGCAGCCACCCCCTTGCGTTTTTTTACTGCGCCAGCCGCTTTTAACTTCCTTGAGCACCGTGGGCGAAAACATTTCCATCTTGAAAAAATAAAGATCGCCGATGGCACCGGCAACCAGCAGCTTTTTCACTTCCCGGAAAACATCGTTAAAACGAATCACGTAGCCAACCTGGTTGACCAGAGCAGACTGCTTAACCGTTTCAACAATCCCCCTGCCTTCATCAGGCTGCAGGGAAAAAGGTTTTTCCACGAAAACATGTATGCCTTTTCCAATCGCATAGGCAACAGTTTCAGCATGAGTCACGGTCGGGGTAGCGACGATGACAAAATCAAGCTCCTCATTGTCAAGCATAACCCGGTAATCATCAAATGTTTTCAGCCCCATGAATTGACTTATATTTTTCCGCATCAGCTTAGACGCGTCACAAACCGCGGTAAACTGAACATCGGGATGATTATTGAGTATGGTAAAATGGGTCAGACCCATGCGGCCGAAGCCAATAATGCCACCTTTCAACATGCCTGCTCTCCTGCTTTTCTTTCACCCAGAGACAATAACGTTTCCAGAATAAGATTATGGGCATCTTTACCTTTGTCCAACAAATCAGCGCAAGCAGCGCACCTTTTCCGGTCGTTGATAAACGCTTCAATAAAATCAATCGTAGGATTCATTTCATGGACCATATAACCACAATGGATAAGATACTTGTCCACTTCCAACGGTTTATCCTGGTAGACTGAAATAGTCGGGATACCGAGCACGGCGGCCTCCCGGGTCATCGTTCCCCCAGCCCCGATAAAAAGGTCGCAGCTCTCCATGATATCTTGCAAAAATATAGATTTTTCGGGAACTACCAGGCCGGCAAATTCAGCTTGTCTATAATGCTCTTTCTGTTCCTGTCCACGGGGAAGCATGATAACATTATACCTATCCACCAGCTCAATCAACAACTGATCCATAAAATTTTTACGACCGGAATAATATTGGGCCGTCCAGGGCTCGGAACGGATGACAATATTTTTCCGGCCATTCCTGGGGAAAGGGTCTTCAACTTTGCCATCACCACCATAACTCCATAAATAGACCCCTTCCTTCACCCCGGGATATTGCAGGATTTTATCCTCCCGGGCTCCTTGACGAACAACCTTGTCGAGACTCAAAAATTCGGGGATCATGATCTTGTCAGCACAGAGAAAAGAAATACGATTGCCGGACGCGTGTTCATTATCATTCAGATAAATACTCGGCACACCCAACAAACGGGCAGCCAGCGGTGAATAGAATGAGCTGTGCGATATCGCCACATCAATCTTTTTCCGGCGCAGAAACCAGAGCAGCTGCAAGGTACGGACGGGAAAGCCAAGCAGCTTTTTTATCTTGCTGGCACCATAATGGCTGCCAACGATATCATACTCAAAACCTTCCAAATCCAATAAATCAATCGTATTAGCCAAAGGCCGGCAGGTCAAAATCACCTGATGGTCTTTCTCCAGTTCACGTATCATCCCGGCAAAAAAGTTGACATGGGGAGAGTTGGTCAGGTCAATCCAGATTTTCACTCTACCATATCCTTTTCAAAATGCCGATTGCCCAAATATGATGTCAAAAAGTTTTCCGCGCAATAACAGACCCTTTTTTCATAAGCCGCGCGATATTTTTCAGCTTCACCAAAATTCATAAACCGCCTCACAGCCTCCAGATTAAAACCCGTATAAAAAGAATCTATCCAGTGTTGGATGTCGGTTTCAGCATAATGCCATGAACCATCTGCATGCTGGTATTTCATGCTGTATTCCAGGCTCTGCAAGGCACATTCCCTCAATTCAGCTTCTCTGGCAACCTGGTACAGGCGAATCAGCAATGATGCACCAAGGAGATTGGCATTATGAACTGCTGTACGATCTATGGGCGTATAACTGAAACAGAAAGTATCGCCCTCGCAGGTGCGGTGCACACCTTCAGCAGACAATCTTTTATAGATACGGCCATGTCCAAAAAATGCTGTTCTCCGAGAATTTCCCAGGCATCCAGCAGGGCATGTCCGATCAATAAGCTGTTTACAATAGTCATGATGTTTTTGGGTATAACCGAATGCCGCTACCGGGCTTGTACAACAAACGGTTCAGATTGTGGCTCGCTCCGTTCACACAATCTAACCTTATTCGTTCTGCCATGCATTGACTTCGTTTATGATTTTTTCCATAATATCAATTCTCCTGTTGAGGCATTGCCCAAGGAGAACGTTAAGTTCGATTTCTGCCATATTCAGCCAACTTCCATGTTTTGGCGTGAAGACAAATTCAAACCTGTCCCACAATGATTTTGCCTTGTCGGGATTAAAGGTCTCATAGAGTGCCCCTGGAGTATGAGTATTCAGATTGTCCATAACCAGAGTTATTTTCTCAGCGCCAGGGTAATTGATTGCAATATCTTCAAGGAAATAAGCCCAGTCATTCTTTGTTTTTCTTTCAGTGATTTTTATGATGCGTTTTCCAGCTAAAGGTTTGCAAGCCATAAAAATATTACAGACACCGCAACGACTATATTCATAATCATGCCTGGCGATATGCCCTGGTGACGCTGCAATAGGGATTTTTGTTTCTGCAATCAACTGTTTTGGTGATTCATCCATGCATACTACTGGAAATCTTGGATCAAATGGACGCTTGTAAACATCCAGCACCATTTCCATATGAGCAACAAAGTTGCCATTTTGTTCTGGAGGAATTACCCAACCTTGGTGGCGCCAAGGTTTGATTTCGTTTTTTTTAAAACCCGACGAATAGTCTCGTGGGAAATATTGTCAATGTACTCAAGTTCAACAGCTTTTTCGGCTAACAACCTCAAAGACCACCGGGAAAAACCTTCTGGGGGATCACTGCAACTCAGGACAATGAGGTGTGCTTCAAAATCGCCATCGGCTTTCTTGGCGTATATTCGACTCCTTTTTTTCCCGTTTAACGTTATGTCAAGGCCTTCTTCGATGAATCGTTTTTTAACCCGGTCAATTTTCCTCATGCCGATTTTAAGAACTCGGGCAAGTTCTTCATTGGTAGAACGTTTTTGCTGGAAGTTTCCTTCATCACAGCCAAGCAATAGTAAGGCATTTATAACTTTCTGTGATTTATGGATACCCTTAGAAGTAATTTTGTTTAAGTATTCTCTTTCCTCTTTTGTTAAGGTAACGATATACTTTTTCATACTCATATCCTCCATAGGTAGGGGTGATTATGAAAAAGTATATCATATTTAATACGTCATATTAAGCATGACATGACACTAGCCGAATATTTACGAACTATTGAACCTCGATCTCGATGCAATCATAGTACAGGGCGTCGAAATCGATTGTGCCATTCATGATGAGGTCAACTGCGAAGTAGAAGACATATTCCCCCGGGTCATTGGTGGATAGTTTCAGGAAATCGACCAGGGGAATGTCAAAGAGAGGTCCCTGGTAGGTTGGCTTGATACCCGGCCGCCAATCCACGACCGGATAGTTCATGATGTCCAGGTAGCGTATCTGTCCCGAGGGCGTTATTTCGATAAACCACCAGTCGGCGTAGAGCCCGGCGTAATTCCCGGTGTTCAGGGCAATTTCCATGCTGGCGGGGTCGTGTAGCTGTACCGCCAGTGGTCCGTCGGCATGATTTATTTTGATGTCAATAACAATTGGTGGTTGATATTCAAAAGCACCGATGTCAGGAGCAGTGCCGTAAAAAGAATCAGTAACACCTGAAATTTCTATTCCTGCATCCCGACAGGGAGAGCCCTTAGTCAGGTGGTAATCAGGCTCCGCAGTAAACTCACGAATATAAACCCCATTGCCGGCATCTGCCCAGTCAGCCTCCAGCTTTTTAACAACCAGTTGCATCGAGGTCACGGTCAACCCGTCGATCTTACTCCATTCATCCAGCACATATCCCCATTCATCCAAAGTTAATTCACTGTCTTTATGAGCTAAAAACGCCAAAACCATACCAGTATGTGCCGCAGCAAAACCCATATTCCGGGCTTGTGCTCGGATAACACTTTCCCCCGCTCCCGTACTGAAATACGCGTGTGCTGAAGCGGAAAACATGGCAAACAGGTCGCAATGCACCATATACTGCACAGATTTTTCATAAGGTGTAATCGGCACCCAGCGGAAAGTCTTGTACCCCGCCGCCATAACCGCCGCTTTGACGTCACTGTCACCGCCGCCATACGGCGCGACGTAATCAGTGCATTTATAGATGACTCCGGTTTGTGGATCAATAGTGTCGCCGATCCATCCTTCAAGCTGCGAAATGTTGTCGGCAATCTCATTTTTGAAATAGCCGCTGGAAATACCAGAACGATCCAAGTCAATATCACAAGGCGCGGCAGTAGCCGACATGCTGGAAACCAGACTGCTGGTCAACATCCATGTACTGAAATTGCCTGTCTGTCCGTCGGTGGTTGAATTATTAATCACCCAGTTATGTTCACCGCTATAGGCGTTGATATCACCAAATGTGGTGTCGGTACTTCGGTCAATTATCAAGTCGTCATTACCTTCATCCGTCGTCAACTGGATTTCACTGGATGTAACCGTAACTGTCGGGTTGCTATCGGTGCCTGAGTAAGAGATATAAATGCCATGCGTATAAGACAAGTTGGGATGGCTCCAGCTATGCGCCGTAACCTCCATATTACCTCCAGAAACCATAGTTTTCAGTTCCGTGGCGTCTGTGCTGTCTATTCCAGCCGTTGGAACAGCAAAACATCCTTGCATAGATCGAGCACCCAACAGAGTCGCCACGCTCAGGGCATAGTCAAGGTTGGACAGGTCATCCACCCAAGGGATGATAAACCCGCCCCGAGCTTTGGATATGAACTTTGGCAATACCGACTCTTGATTATTAGAATCGATTGTCAGGTTAGTAGTTGCGTTGGCTATCCATAGTGCCGGGAGCCAAAGGTTGTTGTAGGCATTAACCGTAGCCCCGTTATTCCTGACACAGAAGCTGTTATGATTGTTAATACCAGCTTGCACAATACTGTTGCGAATATTTACCACCCCAGATGAGGCGTAAACCCCATGTCCGCCAGCATCCATAATCTCACAATTGTTGATATTGGTTGTCCCGGTCGAAGCCTGCCAGATACCCCCACCGTATTTGGCCGTTGTGTCAGCCCGGAACAGGCAGTAATTCAAGTCGGCGTCTCCGTCTTCGACCTTTATGGTAAACATATGGCTACCACCAGTGTAGCGGAATTCCACTCGGTTGAAAGTACTATCATCACCTAACAATTTAACATTGTAAACTGTGGTCGAACTGGAAATCAGGATACAGTCGTTGACCGTCAACCCAACGCAACCTGATGCTGTGGTAAGTGTATCGCCATAGGTATTTATCGTGCGGGTGTTTTTCAGGGTCAGTTCGGAAAACGTTACATAGTCGACATCGGCGCCAATATTTGCAGTATAGCTCTGCGTGTTGGTTGAAATAATTGTTTTAGTATTTCCGGACCCGACAAAGGTTGTACCGGCAAGGTTGACACTGATCAATTTGAAATAGTCACTGCTTGAGCCAAACGTACCCTCGCTAATATACACAGTACTCCCGGGATTCCCGTAATTGGCAATGTAGTCGGTTACGGTCTTAATGGTAGTGGCCGCTTTTTCAACCGAGTTGTAAGGGGCCATATCGCTGCCAGTGGTTGAAACATAGTAATCTGTCGCCCAGGCCGGAACTGCCAGCAACAACATCATGAATATTACAGCAAATATGCGTTTCATAGGTACCTCCTCAGTGTAGTTTCAAATTTGTAGGAGCTTGCTTTTTATTTTGCGGTTGTAGTGGTTCCACAACATAGCTATAAAGATGCGAACCACTACCAAAAAAAATTCGACCATCGAGAAATTCACCACCTACAGTTATGGGAACAGGCGAAGTAACTAACCTAGTAAATTTGTAAGTTTCTGGATCGATTTGTGCGATACCATCGGAATAAAGTATATATATGTTTTGCGGGCTGGTAATAAAAACACGAGGACCCTGTCTATACGGTATTTGTTCTGATATATTGCTCTGATAAACAATTTTTCGCTTGACTGTATCGAAGACAAAGAATATTTTACTGTCCGAAATACCATAAACCAACCCATTTTTCGCTAAACAAAGGTCAGGGTATGCCTGGACGTTTGGCAGGATGGCTTGATGCCAAAGGAGTTTTTTGGAGTTCAGATCCATGAGGTAAAGCTCGGCCTCGCTGGCCAATTTTATACCGCCTGACCCAGGTGCAGTCGTCGTCCCACCAAGAATAAGGTTCAAAGACAAAGAGACAAGACTATAAGTGGAATGATCAGGAATTATTTCATTATGTTTTAATATTTGAAGTTTTTGGGTTTCTCGATCCCAAAACATTAGACCACCACCCGTTAGCCCATAGTCTGGTGTTCCTGCTAAAATGATTGTCTTGCCATCCATATGTGGTAAAAGCTTATGAGGACGGTTGATTTCGGGTGTACCTTCGTACCTAAAAACAGGATTACATCCTGATTTATCCTTTTCTGTAGACACCCAAGTTTGAGAAGGATCCCACTCCAGCAACAAACCTTTAGAGTAGCCACCAATAAAAACTTTATCATTTTGGCTGGCAACCGTGTTCCACTGCCCATAGCATAGTCGGCTCAACAACTGGTCGGTTTTTGGGTTATAACTAAAAAAATGGAGAGGGAAAAATGTGCCCCCATAAATTGTACCGTCAGGGGCCGCCCCCATACTCAATACAAGGGGACCTTCAGATGAATAATTGAAATGCAAATCCCTAATTTCCTGGTAATCTTTTGATATAACCAGTCGCCGACTATCCAAGTCAAAGATTTTGATTATTTCTCCATCAGGAAATGATCTATGGAACAAATCCTGCGTTCTAGTAATATACGGTTTTTTATTGATTAATGGGTGACTACCAATTTTTGTACCTCGTCCCTCGTAAAATTCATACCATCCATCAGATGCCCCTTCTAGGGAATTTCCATAAACTTTCCCAATGAGATCACGGTATACGTAGGCCAATCCATACTTACGATCAGACTCAGGAATCACAGGTAAAGCCCTTGCAGTGGAAGGATCAAAGGCAATAATCTGGCTGGCTGTCTTACCTAAAGCAAAATAGATCCACCCTTTATCATCAGCTGCTATGTAACGAGGGTATTGTGACCAATCCTGTTTATAAACTTGACCATAGTCTTTGAATTCTCCTGTATGAGGGTTATAAGAGACAAGTGCACTCTGCGGGTATGTGACCGACCATATAACACCATTGTCATCTTCAGTCATACTCATAGCTGTTTTGGGGGTTGTTTCCTGAATAAATGTAAAGCTCTGTTTGCGAACATCAAATTCGATGAAGTGACTGTTAAAATGCGCATAAAATTTATTTTGGCTGGACAGGATAGAGGTGTAAGGGGCATCTCCGTCGGGAGAAAATGGGGTGGTGAATTCTTCAGTTTTTCCTGTCAAGGCATCTATTTTGAGGAGTTCATAACAGCCGCGGAAGTCCATGAGCCACATCAATATAATGTTTTTCCCTTGATTATCCACCGTAGAGACAATGCCGCGTCGTTGGCTATAAGGAGCAACAACTCCATGGTCGTAAAAACCATTGCCGAGATTTGTTGATGACCACGCAATTGAAGTAACCAGTAATAAAGCAATGGAAGCTACAAATAATATGTATATATTTTTATATTGACATTCCGATAATTCCATAGCCATCTCCATAGTCATGACAAATTCAGTCTCGTACCCGCACTACACGAGCTGGATTGCCGGCCGCAATTGAGTAATCTGGTAAATCTTTTGCCACTACGGCACCGGCCCCGATAACCACCCCTTTCCCAATATGTACGCCAGTCAGGACAATAACTCTTGCCCCTATCCAAACATCATTTTCAATAATAACTGGCTGTTCTTCAGCATCGCCCTGTAATCTTATCAGGATTTCTACCTTGTCATAGTTATGATTCCGAGTCAGAATCATCACATCTGAACCCATCAAGACATTAGCCCCAATCTTTATCGAACCTATTCGAGCATTTAGACCAATCCCTGAATTATTTCCAATGTCTACTTTATGAAAAGGGAGAACAGCCTTTGATTCAATAGTCACATTCAGGCCACAAGATCTAAACAATGGTTTACAGCATAAGTATCTCAATTGTTTAACAAGTTTTCCACTCACAGGGTAATAGGTGGGTGGCAGATGTTTTAAAATAATAAAATAAAAGAATAGTCTCATTATTCTTACAAGACGACCAATAAACATCCTAATACTTTGCAAACTTCATTCCAAGAAATCTATTGTCTGGAGTATTCATAATAAAGAACCTTAGCCCCCATAAATCAAGCACGATCATCGCCACCAAGGCGATGACATGAAGGTATTGATAAAAAAAGTGCGGTATTTGAATAGAGTATATAGAGTATGCTATAGTTGTAAAATAAGCCGCCAGCGTAAAATCCGCAAAGCATAAATGGGATCAACGTAAGGATACAAATAAGCGCCATATCTTTATTATATTGACTCGCATCGATTCTTTGTTTCAGAAACAATATTTTTACTGAAGCAACCAAAGGGATAAGAAAAATCGCTAAAAATGGTATAAAACCAACAATTCCGTAATTCACCAGAGCCGTAATATAAATATTGTGGGCGCTGTATTTTCTATTCGTTGCATGGGGAAAATAACGACCAAAATTTTCATAATATCCCCGGTACCCCAAACCAATAACCGGGTTATCTAAAAACATCCTGAAACCTGCTTTCGCCATTTCATATTTCCCAGTATATTGCTTTTGTATCTGTTCTTGCCCAAACCGATGACTTATTATTGTGTAACTAGACAATCCAATCACTACAAGCACAGTCACAAGAAAAGAAATAATCAGTTTTTTAAATTGCCTTTTATATAAGTAAAAAAGAAAATATACCAACACCATTGAAAAAATACCTTTTCTCGATACGGTACTGATGACGCCGCCAGCAATGACGATCATAAACAATAAACCCAATTTTTTATTAAGTAGTTTTTTTTCAAAAGCATATAAAAGGCACGGTAATGTTGATACGAGAAATATAGCCACTCCGTTAGGATTAAGGAAATTTGCAGAAGCTCTAAATTTCTCATCCCCATATCCCCCGCCCAATAATATTTGGTAAATATTAATAAGCGAGATAAAACATGAGGCCCATAAAAGATGCTTGATGTAATGATGTGATGCGTCATCGTCGTTAAAAAGGTTCATCGCCATGAATAAAATGATCAACGGGCTAATTACTCTGGCAAAAATGCGCGTTATCGTATGCATATCATAAGTATAGTTCGGCGCCCATACAACGGATATTAAAACGATGCTAGAATATAGCAGAACAGTAAAGAATAGTGATCCGCCTGTCCGGAGATTCTTGCTAACACATTGTTTTACGAAAAAAAAAATCAACAGGGAATAAAATAATAGCCACTCTAATTTTATATCACCATACAGTCTGGGAGTAAGGTTTCCAACCACGGGTGCATAGCAGACAAATGCAACATATAAAAGGGGGAATAGTTTCATCTGTAGTTTCATCTCGTTGCGAAAATTTAAAATTGATAAGTCATGAGGGTTTATTTTTATCCATTGCTATTGAATGATATAGCTTTTTTATCCTTTCTGCAATAAAAGCAATATTCAATTCTTTTATCTTTTCTCGCCCGTTGGTCTTTTTACATGCTGTCAACCCTTTTAATGTTTTTTTTGCAAAATCTTCTGGATTGGGCTCTGCAAGAAAACACCCTTTTACGCCCTCAAGACGTTCTTTCACATCGCCAACATTTGTTGAAACAATACGACAATTACAGGCCAGGGCTTCTTTTATGACATTTGGTGATCCTTCATATGTTGAAGTTAATAAAACGATATCGCATGCATTCATAAACAAGTTAACCCTCTCGTGAGTTTCATTATATATAGTCAATAACTCAATTTTTTTTCCAAGGTACTTCTGTGCAAGGTTCACTGCCTTTTCTGCCAGCGGAAAGTTTTTTTCTTTTCTGTGAGGACTTCCAGGAAAAAGAAAATATACAATATCATTCTCCAAACCTAGTTGCTTTCTTGCTTCTTCCATTTTTATTGGATGAAAACGCTCAAAACAGACGCCATTTGGAATAACCGATATTGACTTAGAGGGTGGGAGGTATGTTATCATTTCTTTCGACTTTACAATTTGATAAGAAACTTTTTTGGTCACAAAACGTTTGATCCAGACATTCAGTTGATTTTTACCCAATAAATCAGTACCCATATATGAAACGATTACGGGAATTTTATTATAGCACGCTAATAGGCTTAAAAGTGCACTGCGAGAAAAGTGGGCGTGGATTAAATCATAATTTTGATATTTTATTCGATGATGCAAAAAATATAATGCATGGAGGTAATTGACCAGTGATGACGCTTCATATACAAACACATCAATATCCAATATCTTTTTCAAAGATTCAATTTGTGCGTGAACTGACGGATTTACTTCAAACCCTTTTTTCTTTGCTACGACATGCAGTATTCTCATGTTTTTTAAAATGGCTTCGTTCGCTCGCTATAATTAAACAAATGGCTACCACAAAATATAAAAAACGAGATAAAATCTTATAAGAATAATGTTTACTAACCCATGATCTTCTGCGAATTAAGAATATTCAATAATGTTTCAACTCGTAAATTACATAGATTATTCTGACAAAAATTACCTTTTTCAAAAATCCAGGAACCATCTTTTTGATTAACTACCATTCTTCCTGGATTATCATCAACAACACACATCTCATAAGGATTTCCCATGCCAAAAAATGGTTGAAGTTCATTAATCAAATATTTACCATCTGGAGTTACAAAAATATCAATATCCATACTCAGAAAGCCACCATGATCAGTTATTTTCTTGGTTAGACTCAGTAAATACGATGGAGGTTTTGAATATTTCCATTTGTGAGATCCACTATGAAAATCACCAATCTTAAGTTTTTCATATCCAAAATATGACTCTCCTACGCGAATCATTCGCCATTCCCTCGCGTTGTCAATATATTCCTGAAAGATAATAAAGCCCCATTCCTTATCATTTGGGCCGCGTCGGTAGGTTGTAAATCCTTTTCTGAAACAGCAATTAATATGCCGCCTTAATTTAGATCTAACCCGGAAAATAATTACACCTGTTCCACCTGATCCTAAATCACTTTTATATACTATTGGCAAAGATACCGATTTGGCAAAAGACAAGGCTTCTTTTCGCGAATAAAAAATCCATGTTTTCGGATGCAAGATATTGTTTGCTTCAAGCCAGTAGTGCATTCTCCTTTTACTTTCCCAAATCCACAAAGCTTCAAGAGATGGAAATATTATAATTCCATCATAATCAACAAGTATTTTCAGTCGTTCATCATACATTTGCTTCCACACACTGATATGCGGTGAAGGGTAGACTAAAAATGCATCGCACTCTGATGTTAGTATTGCCTCTCGCCAGTCAGGTTCCGTTATATCCAATAATTTATAAGAAACTTTCAGATCACGGCAGGCGCCTATGTAATATTTGTGATTGTGCCAAAATTCCTTGATTATGCCTAACTTATAAGGATATTTTGATTCATAGTTGAATTCTGGAGGATCCTCTGCGAATGGATCCTTAGCTGCCCAGTTTGCTGTTCTGATTTCTAACAGGTTGACATGTTTTTGAATTTTTGCCCTTATACTGGGGAATAAATTCTTTTTTTTTAAAATAAAAGCCAGTTGCTTAAACATTTTTAGCCCATCTGTAAAATTTTTTTAGAAATTTTTATTTTGCTGTAGACAACATAGCAATAATGGCCTCTCGGTGTGATTCGCATCTGACGATATTTTGCAATACCAATTGATCGTGTTTCGTATAAAATAAATCAGAAAAATGAAACAAACGATTTAAAAAACGAAACAAACGATTATGACCACGGAATATGCTAGAATAGGTATATCTAAACTGCTTACAAAATGATTCCCACTCTTTTTCAACAAAATCAATATCCTTAATCTTTGCAGATTTTTCTCCTAATTCACTCAAGAATATTGATTCATTTTCTTTTGACATTCGCCTTGCACCAATTTGATTATCAGATTGAACAAAAGGTACAATCTCCATATTTGATTTTCCATTTCCACTGATACAAAGCTTTACAAGATAACCGTGACACCATAAATTATCTATTCGTGGATATGCATCAAAAATCAAATTTCCCTGCCCATAAATAATGTGTCCATCATGATAATCTTCATAAGCACCAGCACAATGAGAATGCTGGCAAATTACTGCATTTGCGCCCTCTTCTATCATAAAACGGCATAATTGCTGTAATTGCGGAGGAGGATAGGGATAATGTTCTTTTCCAGCATGCAATAAGACAATGATATAATCTGTATTTTTTTTAAGCTGCCTGATCTTTTTAATATAATCCATCAAGTTTAAAGGGTTGGCCCCAGCTGAAGTCTTTGATGCAATAGAGCATTCATGTTCGGCATATGCCATTATACCAATTTTTAGATTACTTGTTCTGTACTGCAAAATTTCGCCTGCTTGATCCAAATTTTTGCCTGCACCCACAGTTGAGATGCCGACCTTTTTACAGACAGAAATTGTATTTTCTACCCCCATTGGTCCATGGTCGAGGATATGATTGTTTGCTAAGTTAATGACTTGGATGTTTGCATCCTTAAGCACTTGCATACTTTGAATATCTGCACCTAAAATTGGTCCGGATTTTGATATGGGAGACACCTCCTTTACTATTGGACATTCCAAATTTACTATTGATAAATCAGCGGTACTGAAAGGGATCAATAAATCATTAAACAGGATGGATGTATTCCCTTCAACAAAGCTTTTATAATTTCGCCTAATTGGACAAATATCCCCTCCAATCAAAATAATTGTCATAATTTTAGCCTGCTGTTTATGCATGTTTTATTGGACCAACAATGAATTCAAGGTTTAGTTTTTACCATACCCAAACTTCTTGTTCAGAAAAGCACCCAGCAGAAAAAAATGAACTCTTTCTTTTTTGATCTATTGGATTTCCATCTTTCATCTAATCGAATTTGGACGTTGGCAGTAAAGCGGTGAGGGCTTCTGACGAATGCTGTGTCGCCAACCGCCAGATTTCGACACGTTAGGCTCTCGGCAAATGCGGCGTCACTCGTAGCAGAATCGCTTGTTATTCTCATCCTTATGACGATCCGGAGGGACTCGGGGGAAATAAATCATCCCTCGTGGCGCTCAGGCTTGGATAGACTATTGATCACGTTTGCACACAAAAATCAGGTCAACCGCCAGATTGCGGAATACGCTACAGGCGGATAACCTTCTCTCCAGAGGACCAAGCAAAAACCTTGGAAGCAACAAATGCTTTTCCGTGGACGGAAAGACGCCTGCATGATATATTTTTTTAATCTTCAAGCCGAACTCACTAACCAGTTCGGTAACTTCAGTCATTCTCATTCCCGCATCGCCTCCGCTCGGGAGCAATTTTGCCAGACGATAAAACAAACTCGTATCGTTTTTGTGATTGTTAAATACGATGCAACCGTCATCATCCAGATGTCGGACAAGTTGACTCATAACTTCACGCCGCAGTTGAATCTGAGCATTCGGGAAGAAGCGAAAAGCCGTGATAAGATTGAACTTACGGTCTCCAAGCACGTCATCTCTGGTAATGTCGGCCTCAATAATCTCGGAGCGCTGCAGTCTCTCTCTGGCCACGTCAAGCATGCTTGGCGACAGATCAACACCGACAGACACGACAGCGTCTTTCTCAAAGTGTTCAAGTATTCTACCAGTCCCGCAGGCAAAATCGAGATGATGGATCTCTCGGTCAGTATAATAACAATGCCTTATCGTATCAAGCCTTTCTTTCTCGAGCTTCCATATAAGTGAACGATGTGGGTTATCCACGAATTGACTGTGGTAGGATCGTCCTTTATCGGCTCTTAAGTGTGATTGGCGATAGTCAGATGACATAAATACTCCTGAAACCAAAATCGACTTTATTCAGTGTCCATCCATGAATGGCTGCTATTTATCCAAGAAGTCAGCCGCATATCTCGTTATCAGACGCAACCGAATCAATAAACATCCGCCAGAATATATGCCCAGGTGCCAGCTGAAGACGTTTATTCCATGCCAGACTTTGTCTTCTCAGTGCCAATTTGGTCCTGTAAAACTGCTTCATATATGCGGCGAATTCTCGGACACTGAAGGAAACGTCACAAGCGCCCAAATAACCGGCAAGGAATCTTCTTGCGCCACGTCCAACGGGCGGACCGGGCAAATAATTGTGAAAGGGTTTCGAAAAAAGGTTATTAACAAACCAGACCAAGTCGAAGTACCTCGTTCCATAAGTAGCTTTACCGCCATGAACCTTTGTCATTTGCCAGTCAAGTATGACAATGGTGGGACTTTCATTGCCAACACAGACATTATTAATGCTAAAATCACCATGGAGGAAAACTTCATTGCCCCGTAAAACAAATTCATCTGGCAAGGCCTCGACCATGCCCTTCGGCAATTCGAGCTTTCTATGAATCATAGCCAGAGCCACGCCGACACGTTCCAGAACATCACCATACTGCTTGTCAAAAGACACCGCGTGCCTCACCGCACGAATGTCGGCAATACGTTCAAGGACCACCTCACCCTTGGATTCATCATAATCAAGAATTTGCGGCACTCGGAACAAACCACTTTCACGACCTATCTCATGTCCACGAATACTTTTCTCAACCTCTATTCGCATCAGGCCGGGATCACCCTTTTTCAGAACAGTCTCACCCAAAATCCTGACATTATCTCTCACATGCATTTTGCTCCTGTCTCATTTGTCACCTCAATAGAACCTGCTTAATAAACGAAGCCGCACGGGGCGAACTAATATCTTTTTTTTCATCTAATTCTCACAAAAAAGATACGATAAAGTGAAATTTAAAGGCTTCATTTATTTCAGACATAGTAAAGAGTTCATAAAAACCATCAATATTTTGGACAATTTACTTAGGTGCTGGGCCTACTTCAATAATCATTTGTTTGCCATTTGGCAATATCGCAGCGAGAAGTGTTAACTTGCGGCA
>Ga0307991_1000535_pt1 | contig 27356 bp, 27 predicted proteins | sample EllFjometagen131_FD_203146 | JGI IMG/M metagenome (GOLD analysis project Ga0307991, IMG submission 203146) | Marine microbial communities from Ellis Fjord, Antarctic Ocean - #131 | ecosystem: Environmental > Aquatic > Marine > Unclassified | place: Southern Ocean | collected 2014-10-08 | reverse complement strand
CAGCCGTAGAGGCGATTGTGGAAGCCAACACCCTGCTTAGTGGTATAGGTTTTGAAAGCGGGGGGCTCGCCGGCGCCCATGCGATACACAATGGCTTTACTGTTCTGGAAAAAACACATGCCGAACTGCATGGAGAAAAGGTAGCTTTCGGCACTTTAACACAATTGGTTCTGGAGGGCCGTCCTTCAAGTGATGTGGAAGAAGTCTTGAATTTTTGCCGTAGCGTTGGGTTGCCAGTTTGTTTTGAAGATCTTGGCGTGAAGAATCCAACACGGGATGAGATCAGACAGGTTGCTGAGGGTGCAACAGCAGAGGGAGAAACCATTCATAGCACCTGGTTTACGGTAACGGCGGACATGTTAGAAGCAGCCATTTGGGCGGCAGATGCGATTGGCCAAAGTTATAAAAAATAAACGTAGCCCTTTACTACTATGTCCTCAACTTTCGGACTTAAATTGGAATTCAATAAAATAAATAGGTTAGAATCCCAATTTTTGTAAAAATGATGTTTTTAAAATATGCCTTAAACTATAACTTTGCCTAATTTCCAGTGGTTAACTATTTAATTTTTATATACTTATATTGTAAAATACATCACCGAAAGTTGAGTTATATTATTTAAAAAAAATTAATTTCTGATTTTAAGATTGAAATAGGGCTTTAAATTTATCAGCTAAAAAGATTCGAACGATGAATGTTGTTGGATTTTATTTTTCAGTTTTAAAGAATGAGCTATTATATATATGAAAAGAAAGGGATCTCTATCTTGTTCCCTCCCTCTTTCCTGAATTATAAAAATAAAACGGAATTTACCGATGGAGGAATGAATCATGGAAGAAAAAATTGAAGTTGCTCCTTTAAGAATAAACACAGCTATTAAAGGTTGGGTTATTATTTATGGATTAACGATTGTAACAAATTTTATACTAAATATCTGGATGAAGGCGGCCCCTATTGGGCCCTGGGTTGGAGAGGATATTATAAAATGGTACTGGTTTGACAACGTATGCTTCATGTTGCTGGCCCTTTGGTGGTGTTTCCTGTTCGTTGCTGTAGGAAACTGGCCTTTCGATAAGATTAAAAATAATTTTACCCGAGGGCTGATTGCAACAATTTCGTGTTGGGTACTGGGATGGTTTTCATACAAGGCCATATACTGGTTGGGGTTAGGCGCAGGATGGGCATTCCCCATAATCGGTACCGCATTCTTTTTAGTAGTTTTATTCTCGTATACCGGTGAGAATTGGTTTGTTGAGGGCTTTAGCCCCTCCCGACAATTTGGTATTCTCCTGCTTGCCATACTGGCTTTAACTTGGTTTTTTACAAACACCTTTTTCCGATGGATTCCCCCTTGGTGGTTTCCTTTCTGCCAGATGGGTCTTGCCACAGGGCTTTTTTCTTATTTTTTCAGGAAAATGAAACAACCCATAAAAGGAATTATGGCGTGGCTGCTCATGTTTGCTCTAGTTGGAATCTGGTTGATGATATCGGCCAAAATGGGCATCTGGGACTATAAAATTGATGGCGTATCGAAGTTTTGGAACATTGGTCTATATAATAGCAGCAACAACTGGTTGCTTTTATTCTTTGTTAGCTGTTCTTTTGTCTGGGGTATTTTGGTGCCATTGCACAATTGGCCTTTCACGAAAATTCGCATGCCTTGGGGTGGCATTATCGCCAGTGCATTCACTGCGTTGCTTGTCATCATTGTGACCCTGGTTATCAAAGCACTGATCGGTCCTGTATTTAAAGATATGAATTCCGCCCTGACATATGGATATATGGGGGTCGCGTGGTCATTTTTTATCCCGCTGTTTTTTGGAATTGGCTTCGAAAAGCCTTACTTGTGGGTGGGGCAAAAAACACCCGGAACCTGGGAAGACGTAGATTAAAGTAAAGAAGCCTAGCCCAAAGGACCAGGTTTTTGAGGACAAAATAAAAAAATAACTGCTTACAAGGAGGAATTTTAAATGACAACAAAAGAAGCATTAGGAATGATTGAAACAAAGGGGCTAATTGCCAATATTGAGGCCTCGGATGCAATGGTCAAGTCGGCTAACGTTGTTCTGATAGGACAACAGCAAATTGGTTACGGATTGGTGACTTGCATGGTGCGAGGAGATGTCGGAGCAGTGAAAGCAGCTACGGATGCAGGCGCGGCTGCGGCAGCAAAAGTCGGTGAAGTGGTATCCGTACACGTCATCCCCCGACCCCATGAGGATGTGGAAATGATTCTGCCGAAGGGCCCTTTAGGTGAATAAGGTCATTTTCATATCATTCACCCTTTGATGGGATAAAACCAGGAGGAAATACTCTATGGAAGAACAATTAATTAATAAAGTTATGGAAGAAGTAATGAAACGTATTGGTGACGATTCTCCAATCGAAACGACGCCTACGGAGGAAAAGAAGAAAAATCAACCGGGTAAGCCAGTAGACAAGTTGGATAATTTTTCTAAAGCGACCGATTTTGTCGGGGTAACGGAATTCGTTGGTGCAGGTATAGGAGATACTATGGGGATCGTCATTGCCAACTTGGATCCAGCCATACACGAGTTGATGAAATTCGACAAAAAATATCGATCCATCGGCGTTATTGGGGGTCGCGTCGGCGCTGGACCTCAACTCATGGCGGCCGATGAAGCGGTTAAAGCCACAAATACCGAAATCATCCGTGTAGAAATGCCAAGGGATACAAAAGGCGGAGCAGGTCACGGGAATTTGATTATTTTTGGCGCTGAAGACGTATCCGATGCCCGCCGGGCCGTCGAAGTGACCCTCGAAGTACTGCCTAAATATTTTGGTGACGTGTATGGCAATGAACAGGGATATACTGAAAATCAATATTCGGCCCGGTCCAGCACTTGCCTGAATAAAGCCTTTGGCGCACCGGTGGGAAAGGCATTTGGATTAATTTTAGGGGCTCCGGCGGTAATTGGGATGCTGATGATCGATGCGGCTGTCAAGGCTGCAGATGTAGAGGTTCTGGGCTATGGCTCTCCCAAACATGAAACATCTCTAACCAATGAAATTTTTATTTGGGTGACGGGTGATTCGGGAGCGGTACGCCAGGCTGTTATCGCCGGTAGAGAGATTGGTAACACACTTTTAAGCGCATGGGGAGAGACACCTAAATCACTATCGACGCCGTATATATAGGGGGTGACAGGAAATGAAGAAAAGGCAAAAGCGCTTCGAAGTCTTAGATAAACGGGCGGTCAATAAAGACGGCTTTATCAAAGAATGGATTGATGTGGGTCTGGTGGCGATGGAGAGCCCAAACGATCCGACCCCCAGCATTAAAATAGAAAACGGCCAAGTCATCGAAATGGACGGCAAACGTCTAGAAGAATTTGATATGATCGACATCTGGATCACAAAACATTGCATTGACGTTGCTGTAGCGGAAGAGGCCATGGCACTCGACTCGCTGAAAATTGCGCGTATGCTGGTAGATATCAGCGTGCCTCGGGAAGATATCGTCCGTTTGTCCGTAGGCATGACGCCGGCCAAATATATAGACGTCCTGAAACAAATGAATGTGCTTGAGCTGATGATGGCGATGCAGAAATTGAGACCCAGGCGTACACCGTCAAATCAAGCCCATGTGACGAACCTCAAGGACACACCGGCGCTTCTGGCGGCTGATGCGGCTGAGGCCGCCTATCGTGGTTTCAGTGAAATAGAAACCACCGTTGGCGTGGGCCGTTATGCGCCAATGAATGCCCTGTCACTTCTTGTTGGCGGACAGGTCGGCAGGCCCGGGATAATTGCACAGTGCGCCGTGGAAGAAGCCCTGGAACTGACGATGGGCATGCGCGGTTTGACCAACTATGCGGAAACCGTCTCGGTATACGGGACGGAACAGGTTTTCGTTGACGGAGACGATACACCGTGGTCAAAAGCGTTTCTGGCTTCAGCCTATGCTTCACGCGGCATTAAAATGCGGTTCACATCGGGAACGGGGTCTGAAGTACAAATGGGATATGCCGAAGGTAAATCAATGCTGTATCTGGAAATTCGGTGTGTGATGGTGGCCAAGGGAGCCGGCGTGCAGGGGTTGCAGAATGGCTCCATTAGTTGTGTGGGTGTCCCGGGAGCAGTGCCCTCAGGCGTTCGTGCGATGTTGGCAGAAAATGTGGCGGCTGTTCTAAACGATCTGGAAGTGGCTTCCGGTAATGATCAGACGTTCACCCATTCACCTATTCGTAACACCGCCCGAATGCTGATGCAGTTTATCCCCGGAACCGATCTTATTTTTTCAGGATATAGTGCCGTGCCGAACTATGACAATATGTTTGCCGGTTCCACCCATGACTGTGACGACTATGATGATATGCTTGTATTGCAGCGGGATCTTCAGGTGGACATGTCTCTGCGTCCTGTAAAAGAGGAAGATATCATCGCCATCCGAAACAAAGCGACTCGCGCATTGCAGGCTGTTTTCATTGATGTCGGTCTTCCGGCTATCAAGGATGAAGAAGTTGAGGCAGCCACCTATGCCCATGGCAGCAAAGATATGCCCGATCGCGATGTTTCTGAGGACCTGCGTGCAATTGACGAATTTATGAAACGAGGCACAACCGGGCTGGATGTCGTACGGGCGCTGGTAAAACACGGGTTCAACGACATCGCAGAAGCGGTACTGAATATGCTGAAGGGTAAAGTAAGCGGAGACTATCTCCAGACATCTGCCATTTTTGATGAAAATTTTAACGTGGTGTCTGCCGTCAATGACTTGAACGATTATACAGGACCGGGCACCGGATACCGTCTGGAAGGGAAAAGATGGGAATTATTGAAGGACATTCCGGCAGCGATCAGTCCTGAAGATGTATAAGATTGCCTGAAGGAGGGCGAGTAATATGAAAATTTCTGAAAATATGGTGAAAGGAATCATCATAGAAGTCTTGCAACAGATGCAAGGGAATGGAAAGTCGGAAATTGGACAGACCAAAAAAGCGGCTCCCCTTCAGTTCCGGGATATTGGAGAGGCAAAAGCCGGTATGGATAGAAACGAAGTCGTCATCGGAATACCCGCGTCCTTTGGTACCGCCATGACACAAACGATTATCGGTATTCCGCATCGAGATGTGCTCAAAGAAATTATGGCGGGTATTGAGGAAGAAGGACTGAAAGCCCGTCTGGTCAGAGTCAATAAAACAGCTGATTTGGCTTTCATTGCCCATGATGCCGCGAAGTTGAGCGGTTCCGGGGTTAGCGTCGGTACGCTTTCACGGGGCACCAGCATCATTCACCAGAAAGATCTGGCGCCGCTCCAGAATTTGGAACTTTTCCCACAGTCCCCGCTGGTGGAATTGGCGACTTTTCGAGCTATTGGCCGTAATGCTGCTAAATATGCCAAAGGTGAGAACCCTCAGCCTGTGCCGGTACGAAATGACCCCATGGCCCGGCCAAAATATCAGGGTCTGGCTGCTTTGTTGCACAACAAAGAGACCCAGCATGTAAAGGCGAACTTGCCGAACATCGAAATAACGGCCCAACTCTGAACACGGCAATAGCGCTTTGAATGTGAAAACCGGTTTTTTCCCAACGAACGATGATCTAAACAGGAGGAAATATATGTCTCAGTCAAGAGATATGAACATCTCCCCGGACATGATTGCCGAGGTCGTAAAACGAGCAATGGCCGCAATGAATCAGAAAAGCGGGGTGGATGTTCCAACAGATACTAAAATAGGAAAACTCGATGCCAAAAAGGATTTTCCGTTAGGCGCCAAACGGCCGGATTTGATAAAATCTGCCAGTGGTCTGTCTGTAGAAGATATTGTGATGGAAAAGGTCGTAAACAAGGAAATTGGGTTTGATGACATTAAAATCCGTGCCGAAACCCTTGAATATCAGGCCCAAATTTCTGAAAGCAGCAAAAGACCAATTTTAGCATCCAATTTCCGACGAGCTGCGGAAATGACTCGAATACCCGACGAACGAGTGCTTGAAATGTATAATTCCCTGAGACCTTACCGGTGTACAAAGCAGGAACTGATGGACATGGCGGATGACTTGGAAACAACCTATCAGGCAAAAATTTGTGCCGACTTTGTCCGTGAAGCGGCAGGTGTTTATGAACAACGGGGGCGTTTAAAACAATAATTGGAGCATAACGTCCATGGCATTTATAGCCGGTGTTGATATTGGAAATAATACAACTGAGGTTGCCATTGCTGAAACTGCCGGCGACAGCCAACAAGTCCGCATTTTATCCAGTTCCCTTGTAAAAACCACCGGCATCAAGGGCACGCTCCAGAATGTGTTAGGCATTATCGATGCGCTTGACCGGGCTTTGATACCGATAGGGATTCCGCGTAAGGATCTTAGTAAGGTACTGATTAACGAGGCGACACCGGTCATCGGCGATGTAGCAATGGAGACCATTACCGAAACGGTCATTACCGAATCGGCCATGATCGGCCATAACCCCTCCACACCCGGCGGATTGGGGCTGGCTTTAGGAACTACGGTTGCGTTAAAATCCATCGCAAATGAGTCTTCAGATAGTGACTGGATCGTCGTTGTTCCCGGAGCTGTAGACTTTCAAGAGGCGGCGGCACTTTTGAACGCCGCCGTTACAAAAGGAATGAACATCACCGGCGCAATCGCCCAGAAAGACGATGGGGTCCTCATACAAAACCGTCTGAACAGGTCGATACCCATTGTTGATGAAGTTTTGTATATTGACCGCATTCCTATGGGGATGCCCGCTGCTGTAGAAGTCGCAGCTGTTGGAAAAACGATCGAAAAATTATCCAACCCCTATGATATTGCAACGTTGTTTAACCTAACACCGGATGAGACACGGAATGTGGTTCCCATCGCCAGAGCGCTTACCGGAACGCGAAGTGCGGTGGTCATCAAAACCCCCCGGGGCGATATTCAGGAACGGCGAATCCCGGCCGGAAAAATATTTCTAATCGGGAGACAGAATAAAACGGAAGTGAAGGTTGAAGAAGGCGCCGAGGCCATCATGGATAAACTTTATGAGGTCTCCCCACTCAAAGAGATACAGGCCGAACCCGGAACCAACGTGGGCGGAATGTTTGAAACGGTTCGTAAGGTAATGGCTGATCTTACGGACCAGCCAATCAGCGCAATTCGTGTGCAGGATATTATTGCAGTGGACACGCTTGTTCCGCAGAAAGTAATAGGAAGTCTTGCCGGAGAATACGCAACGGGGAATGCTGTCGGATTGGCGGCAATGGTAGAAACCCAAAAACTCCCCATGCAGCGACTGGCCCGAAAACTGAAAGAGGAGATTCTCGTGCCGGTTTTTATTGGGGGTGTGGAAGCCGAAATGGCGATCCTGGGCGCCTTGACGACCCCTGGCACAAGGGCACCATTGGCCATATTGGATCTGGGCGGGGGCTCCACTGATGCATCCGTTATTGATGAATCAGGGAAAATCAAAAGCGTCCATCTGGCCGGGGCCGGTGATATGGTCACCCTGCTCATCGATAAAGAATTAAGGCTGAATGACCTTGAACTGGCCGACCATATAAAATTTTATCCTCTGGCAAAGACAGAGACGCTTTTTCACATGCGGCATGAAGATGGTTCAGTTCAGTTTTTTCATGAACACCTTGATCCCCGGTTGTTTGGACGGGTCGTTGTCATTACGGAAAATGGTCCCATACCGATTGAAACACGGGAACCCCTGGAAAAAATAACCGCTGTTAGAAAAAAGGCCAAAAAAAAAGTTTTTGTACAAAATGCCCTTCGCGCTCTAAAAAAAGTGGCGCCTGCCCATAATATCCGTCTTATCAGTTTCGTTGTCCTTGTGGGTGGATCCGCCCTGGACTTCGAGATACCCCAGATGATTTCGGACGCTCTGATTGAATATGGCGTTGTAACAGGCCGGGGGAACATCAGAGGAAGCGAGGGCCCACGCAATGCGGTAGCGACCGGCCTGGTGCTTGCCAAGGCGGAAAGGGGGGAATTTTAAATCCATGGTCAATGAAAAATCTCTTGACAGAAGCGCTAAACCGGCTGTTCAAATGTTCGTACAGGAACCATTCCCCGACGATATCATTCAATCTGTTTTATGGGGACTGGAAGAAGAAGGCATTCCTGCCGAAATTCATATAAGTAACCATGAAAACGCAATAAAGCTCGGCAAACAGGCTGCAAATTACTCGCCGCTCAATGTCGGCATTGGTTTAAACGATAAGGAAAAAAAAATCGTCTTGCATCATCGTGATTTGCCGGAGGATAAACCGCTATTCTCATTGCAGGGTGAAGCCATGCAAGCCGACGCTCTTCGCCGTATGGGCGCTAATGCCGCCAGACTGGTTAAGGGAAATCCTCTACGGATGAATAAATTATCTCCCGATCAAATGAAATCAGAAAATCCAGAACAATTTCAGGAGGAATGGATAGAAGAAGTCATCATACGGATCATGATGGAAATCCAGAAAAAAAATAGGTGACATCAATGAAGAATAAGAGCCTGGGTTTGATAGAAACATGGGGATATGTTCCAGCCATTGAGGCGGCGGATGCAGGGGCCAAGGCTGCTGCTGTGACTTTGCTTGGCTATGAAATCACTAAAACAGCACTGGTGACAGTGAAGTTTATCGGTGATGTTGCAGCCGTCAAGGTGGCAGTTGCGGCCGGAACGGCGGCTGCCAAAAAAGTCGGCAAGGTCGTCAGTGAGCATGTAATCCCGCGGCCAGATCCACAACTCAGTCTGTTTCAAGAAAAACATACGCTTGTTCATATAAAATATACCAGCAAATCAACCACTATAGTGCCCCCAAAGGATGACCGTCTTCGGGATGAAATACCACTAAAAACGCCTCCCCCTGTTAAAAAGAGCGCTCAAACGTCAGGAGAAAAAGTGTCGTCGAGACAAAAATCGAAAAAAACGTCGACACCCAAACCATCTGTTCGTTCGAAAAAAGTTAAAAAAGTTGAAAAGCCGACGCAGGACCTTAAAAAAAAGGTCGGAAAGCCTAAAAAAAAGAAAACGACTTAGACCGCGAAACGATACTCGGTTATTGAAGGAAAATAGCGATAACAAACTGAATCGTGAAAGGAATACAAGATGGCAGAACTTCGTTCTTATGTGTATATAGACCGTATGCAACCTCAATTCGCTGCTTATATAGGGGCGAATGCAAGGGGGTATATTCCCATTCCCGGTATAGCCGCCATGCTGGTGGAAATTTCCCCTGGAGTACTGATAAACGACGTAATTGATGCAGCGGTTAAAGCCGCAAATATTCGTCCGGGGCTCATGGTTGTTGAACGTCATTTTGGCGTTCTTGAGTTTCATTCACAGGCGCAGGCTGAAGTGAAAGAAGCCGGTCGTGCTGTGCTCAAAACCTTGGCGATGACTGAAAAGGACCGTATAAAACCAAAAATTTTAAGTTCTCAGGTCATTCACAAGGTAAATGCCTATCATGCCCAGATGGTCAATGTTTCTCGCCTCTGCTCTATGGTTTTACCCGGACAGGACCTTTACATTCTCGAAGTCCAACCGGCGGCCTATATCTCTCTGGCAGCCAATGAAGCTGAGAAAAATTCAAAAATCACACTGGTAGACTGCAGAACGTATGGTGCGGTTGGACGGTTGTATCTTGCCGGCAAACAATCCGATATCGAAAGGGCCTCAAATGCGGCTGAAATGGCAATAAAACGGCTAACCGGGAGAGATGCATAACACTTGCAAAAAACTGTCAAAACAATCGCTTCGGCAAATCAATTGATCGCATCCTTTGAACAGGCACTGCACTTAAACGGGAACCGGATACCAAAAGGCCCACTATATGCCGGTGTGGATCTTGGAACGGCCAATATCGTTACAGCCGTTGTGGATAAAAACGGTTCACCTGTCGCAGGTGCACTGACAGGTGGCAGATCAATCATCCGTGACGGACTGATCGTGGATTATATCAGGGCTATCGACATATTGAAAAGACAGATTAATGTGCTCCGCAACGCCGGTTATTTGGTTCAAGAGGCGGCAGTCGCTTATCCACCCGGTACCGGCGGCAGGAACATCAAAGCGTTCGGCAATGTCTTGGCTGCGGTAGGGCTGAAAGTGGTCGGGCTGATAGATGAACCGACGGCAGCTTCCATAGTGCTGAACGTCCAAAACGGTGCTGTAGTGGACATCGGCGGCGGCACTACCGGTATATCGGTTATTAAAAACGGAAGTGTCATCTACACGGCGGATGAACCCACCGGCGGAACCCATGTCGATCTGACCATCGCCGGCCATTACAAGGTTCAGGACCATCAGGCTGAACAGATGAAGCTGGACCCTGAACGGCAGGCTGAAATTTTCCCCCTGATAAGACCCGTATTCCAAAAAATGGCCAGCATCGTCAATATGCATCTAAGGGAAAATCCTGTCGAGAACCTGTACCTTGTCGGCGGAACGAGCTGTTTTCCGGGTATTGAGACGGTAATACAAGATGACACAGGGTTGTCTGTGGTGCGACCGTATAATCCGTTGCTGGTCACACCTTTGGGCATCGCGCTGGGTCTTTTAAAAAATAAGCTGATTGAATTTTAGAGTTACCGGGAGCCATTATGCAGGATGAACAGATCCAGCGCATTGTTACCGAAGTCATTCGAAAAGTGGCTGTCAAAATTGGTGCCGACGGCAGCCGAGGAACCATTATTGCGATATTTACCGCTGCAACTGTTGAATTCAGAGAAGCTGTTTCGCAAATTAGAAGGCTTTCCCTTGACGGGTATCGGGTACAGTTGGTTTTTTCGGAAAATGCCGAAAACCTCTATGGCAAAGTGGTAAGAGCGCAACTCGAAGGGTTTCCCCATATTGAAACGGTGGCGCCTTCCAGGTGGTATATAATTTTGAAAAAGGCCTGTGCCCTTATCGTTCCGCTTTTAAGCATGAATACCGTTTCAAAAATTTCCCTGCTGATTGCGGACAACCTGGCTACAAATCTTATCCTGCATGCTTTTTTTATGGGTATACCGGTTTTTGCAGCGCAAAACGGTGCCCGCCCTGAGGGAAGCCACTGGGGGCAAAAAATAGGATCATTCCCGCAAAGTCCGGCACTTGGGCAGGCCGTAATTGATAGGCTCGGAAAAATAGTGGATTATGGATGTATTTTGACGGACATATATCAACTTAGACATACGGTAAACAGTTTTCTCGATAAGAACAAGGGGATAAAAAAGAAAGATTCTGAAAATACGCAGGGGAAATCACGAACGGTCATTGATCCGGGAGAAAAAATTATCACCGCCGCCCGAGTTCACCGTGCATATCTTCAGGACACTGATTTAATTCTGCCCCCCGGGTCATTGGTCACACCTCTGGCGCGGGATATGGCTCTAAAATACCAAGTTGCATTAGTGCAAACGGACGGAGAATAGACCATCCGAGGAGGAAAACCCATATGCAGATTGCACAAATTATAGGTACCGTGGTGGCCACCCGGAAGCATGAATGCCTGGTGGGCAGTAAAATACAGGTCATCCAGCCACTGAAACCCGGGAGCCAGGAGCCGGAAGGCGAACCGTTTGTTGCTATCGATACCGTCGGTGCAGGCGTTGGAGAAATTGTAATCATTGTCAGAGGAAGTGGCGCGCGTCAGGCGGTTGATAACGAAAAAATGCCTATAGATGCCGCTATTATTGGCATCATCGATCAACTTGATATTGAAAAAATTCAATGAATGGTAAATTCAGGCCGTATGTTTCATTGAGAATAAATCATGAGAAAACAAAAACCAGGCTATTGGGTTGAATACCCAATATAAGAAAAAAGTATGAAACTTTATACCACACGTGGGGATCAGGGAAACACTCGGCTTCTAAGCGGAGAAAATGTGCCAAAGGATGATCCCCGGCTTAAAGCTTATGGTGCTCTGGATGAACTTCAGTCGTTTCTGGGTTTGGTCCGATCAATGACCGGTCAGGAATCTGTCAAATCAATTATTTATACTGTTCAGAAAAATATTTTTATAGCGAGTGCAGAGCTGGCATCAACCCGGGAAAAACTGTCTCGGCTGAAACGACGTATCGGCAAAGAAGATATCCAGCAGATAGAATCATGGATTGATGCTCAATCTGCTGCCTATGGTATACCTGACCATTTTATTATACCCGGCAACACGCCTGATAGTGCTGCAATGCATGTAGCCCGTACTGTTTGCCGGCGTTGTGAGCGTTTAATTGTTTTTTTAAACCGATCGACAGGTGATTACGAAGAGTTGATTGTTTTTTTTAACCGCCTCAGTGATTTGCTTTTTTCACTAGCATGGTCTTTGGAATTAATAGCGACAATAGAGGGTATCGTACGGGATGTTTTGCGCGAAAAAATGACACCGGAGAAATCGACATGACAATCTCGAATCATATCGCGCAACTGCTGGCGTCCATTGCTGAAGACAAAGCCTCTCATATGACAATTCCCATGGCAATCGCATTTGCCGATGAAAGAGGCGGACTGGTCTTTTTTACCCGTATGAACGGCACCCTTCCGGCAGGCACTGAAATCGCTATATCCAAGGCCTATACTTCGGCAACTTTGCAAATGGCTACCAGCGAAATCGGCAAACTCGCTCAGCCGGGTGAAATGCTATACGGTATTCAAAACATGTTAAATGGCAAAATCGTACTTTTTGGCGGCGGACTGCCTTTATATTTAAATGGAAAAGTTGTAGGCGCAGTTGGCGTCAGTGGCGGGACGGTTGAAGAGGATGTTCAGGTGGCTCAGCGAGTGATAGATGCGCTTGCGGAAATGGAACTGTGGGCGAAAAAAATAAAACCGATTCTTTCGAAGGAACTCTTCGTAACATCACCCATGGCTTGGATAAAAGAACAGATCACAGAGGTGCTGGCCAAATTGAATTTTCCCGTTCTTCCAAACGACTCTATTATTTTAACAGGTGCAATACTAATTGCTATGGATTGAAAAAACAATTTAAATGGATTCAATACTTCTTCTAATCAGATCGATAGCTGATTAAAAACTTTATGGTGAGGAGCAAGATGATGACTGTAAATGAAGATCTCATAGCCGGGATAGTAGAAAAAATATTCATCGAACTATCTAAAGAAGATAGATCTGATCAACCGTCAGCCAATGGACTCTACAATACCATTGACGAGGCGGTGGGAAGTGCCGTAGAGGCCCAAAAAAAATTAATTACCATGTCACTTGAAGATCGTGATAAAATCATAGTATCCATTCGACAGGTCATACTGGCAAACAATGAAGAAATCAGCGCTCTGGCCATTCAAGAAACAAAATATGGCAGATATGAAGATAAAATCAAAGAAAATATCCTCTGCGCTACCAAAACACCCGGAACCGAGGATATCCATCCTGAAGCAAAAACCGGAGATAATGGTTTGATGCTTCTCGAATATGCGCCTGTTGGCGTTATCGGCGCCCTGACCCCCATCACCAATCCCACCGGGACTTTTATTTGTAACAGCATCGGCATGATCGCTGCCGGCAATGCTGTCGTCTTCAATCCACATCCCAGCGCTAAAAAAACAAGCGCCCGGACGATTGAACTCATTCACAAAGCCATTGTTGATGCGGGGGGCCCCCACGGTCTTGTCTCTTCAATCGTTGATCCGGATTTAGATTCAGCCAAACAACTCATAAAACATCCCAAGATCAATATGCTGGTGGCAACTGGTGGTAAACCCGTGGTCAATGTGGTGTTAAGCTCGGGTAAAAAAGCTATTGGCGCAGGATCAGGCAACCCGCCGGCCCTTGTGGATGAAACCGCTCATATCAGAAAAGCGGCTGAATCTATTATCAATGGAGCAAGTATTAATAATAATATTTTTTGCACATGTGAAAAAGAAGTCATTGTGGTAGAGGAAATTGCCGAAGCACTCATAAAATTCATGCAGGAGACGGGCAGGGCCTATCTGCTTTCTCCCGATGAAGCTGAAAAAATAACCAACCTTGTAGTCAAGTCTGACGGAAAAATCAACATTGACTATATTGGTAAAGACGTACAAGTAATTTTAAAGGAAATTGGAATCGATTTAAATGAAAAATATCGAATAGCCATTTTTAATGCATCAAAAAATCATCCCCTGGTCTGGCTGGAGCAAATGATGCCGATTCTGCCCATTGTCAGGGTCAAAGATGTGCAGGAAGCGATTCATTTTGGTGTTGAAGTAGAACAGGGCAACCGTCACACGGCAATCATGCATTCTACCAATGTAGATAATCTCACAGCTTTTGCCCGAGCCATTCAGACTACGATTTTTGTGAAAAATGGTCCGGCTTACGCCGGTATCGGGCTGGGTGGTGAAGGCCACACATCCTTTACCATCGCAGGACCGACTGGGGAGGGGTTAACGTCAGCACGATCCTTTACCCGTCAACGGCGGTGTATACTGGTTGAAGGTTTCAGGATTATTTAGCCTCTGTCAGCCCTTGGTTATTCATCAGGTGATTGAATATATCAGCCGCTGAACAGAGTAATTGCAGTTCAAAAATAAAGTGTGTAGCCATGAGAATAGAACTTATAAATGCACCTTCCAAAGCTTTTCTGGAGATGATACTCCACAACGTTCGAGTATCGGATCGAAAGCGCCTGGAGATTGCCCATACTGGGGCAGTGGGTCTTATCCAGGCAGCATTAATTGATTTATTCAAGAGCGCAGATTTAGCTGAAAAGGCAAGCGACGTAATCACGGCACTGGTTTTAGGAAACTGCCCCCAGCATATTCAAATGCTTGCCATTTTTGGAAAGCAGGCTGGTGTGAAGACAGCTCTTAATAAAATTAACGAAATTTACAATAAATAATAATTACGATGATCAAATGAAAGCAGACGATGAGATATTTTAGCGAAAATAAACAAAATGCGCCATCATTTATTTATAAGATCCTGCACGGAGAACCAAAATTTATTCCCGCACGGACGATAGAACATCAGGAAAAAATATGGAACGGTATTTCTGTCGATGTTCATATTCCAACAGATGCTCTGGACAAATTGAACCGAATGGAAGAAATTGAGTTAAGATCGTCATGTGAGGGATCGGATCTGGAAAAACCAACCTTTTTAATATTCCGGTTAAAAGAGCCAAAAGACATAAATAAAGCAGAAAATTTTGTAATAGCACTAAATTACTTTGAAGATATAAAATGTGGTTTTGATACGGGCAATATGGGACTTTTCCGAATCGGCGTAACAACACCGCTATGGTATGAAAAAAATCCTGAAAAATTTAATCAGTGGTGGATGTCTCTACCGGTAAAATTTGCGATTGCACTGGCAGTTAATCAAATTATAGCCCTGACAAGCGATGAGAATAAATGATTTCAACTATAGAAATTAAAGAAAACGGGATCGTCGGCGCTGGCGGAGCCGGTTTCCCAGCCTATGTGAAGCTTGAATGCAAGGCCGAAATTTTTATTGTAAATGCCGCCGAATGCGAGCCCTTGCTTCATAAAGATAAAGAAATTTTGTTGCATAAAACCGATATTTTTTTTGAAGGACTAAGGCAATGTATTCGCATAGTTGGTGCCGAGAGATGCATTATTGGTATAAAATCAAAATACGACCACTTAATTAGCCACCTGAAAGGGTATTGCAACAATAAAATTAGTATTTCCCCTCTAAACGATTTTTATCCGGCCGGCGATGAAATCACGCTAATATATGAAACAACCGGGCGTGTTGTAGAAGCCGGTGATTTGCCAGTTACCCAAAATGTAATCGTTCATAATGTTGAAACCATATACAATATCGGCAGACAGATGCCGGTAGTTTCAAAGTTTATCACTATTGGAGGAGACGTAAAAACGCCAATTTCCGTAGAAGTCCCCATCGGCATCTCATTTCGTGAGGTGCTTGCCCTGTCCCAGCCGAATTCAGATGATTTTGAAGTTATCATCGGCGGCCCCATGATGGGCAAAATAGCAAGCAGCATTGATCAACCTGTGACTAAAGTAACAGGCGGTCTTCTTGTTTTTCCAAAAGGACATATATTAATAAAAAGGATGAAGACGGCAGGGCATGAAAAAACAGTGACCGCGATCGGGAAATCAGCTTGTGACCAATGTAGCATGTGTACAGAACTTTGTCCGAGGAATCTGCTGGGGCATCCGATTGAACCGCACAAAGCCATGCGGGCACTGGCATTTTCGCATGATCGAATGGAAACCAATACGCTATCGGCACATACCCTTTTTTGTTGTGAATGCAATTTGTGCAGTCTGATTTCTTGCCCGGAAGATCTTTACCCGGCTCAAGTCTGTATAGCGAGAAAACAGGCTTTGATGTCGCAAAAAATAGCTTATAGCGGAGAAAGTCTCAATGCTGCTCATGAACTCATCGGGTTTAGAAGGACACCTATAAAAAAAATAATGGCCAAGCTGGACTTATTAAAATTTAAAAATAAGGGTCCGCTTGTTGACTATAATTGGCAAACCAAACACCTTAAGCTGATGCTCAGCCAACATATTGGCGTACCTGCCGAGCCGGTGATAAAATTAGGTCAAACTATATCGGAAAATCAGAAAATTGCTTCCGTTGGAAAAAATCTCGGGGCAGAGCTCCATTCACCTATTAATGGGAAAATAACCGAAATTACAAAAGATTATATTTTAATCGAAAGAAATTAGCATAAGGAAAAAGAATGTCCCCCGCAATTGGAATTTTGGAACTTTCAAGTATCGCCGCCGGTTTTGTGGTCCAGGATACTGTTATCAAGGCAGCAAATGTAAATCTATTAATTGCCAGAACCATATGTCCGGGGAAATATATTGTGGTTATTGGCGGAAACGTTGCAAATGTAAAAATTTCGATTCAATCAGGTGTTAAAGCCGGAACCGGATTTATCGTCGACCAGTTAGTGATTCCCAAAGTGGACAAAAAAGTATTTCCCGCTTTGACTGGATGCGTCGAAATACCAAAGTCTTATAATAAATCATTGGGAATAGTCGAAACGTTTTCAGCAGTAACGATTATACAAGCGGCGGATGCAGCTATAAAAGCGGCGGATATTGTATTGTTTAGAGTGCATATTTCTATGGCGATTGGTGGAAAAGGCTTTATGCTGCTGTGTGGTGATGTAGCCGCTGTAAATACAGCCGTTTCTGCAAGCGTGGCAAGCATCAAAGAAGAAGGAATGCTTGCAAATAAAGCGATTATAACAGGTGCGTCAAAAGAACTCTTTAAGGAATATATTTAAAATATTCGGTATCTTGACAATAGTTCAAATAATGCCGCCTGTCATAGATTCAGGGTTTTCGCCTGTCCTTTAAAACATTGTTTGAAATCACGATTCTCTGGATTTCCGACGTTCCCTCATAAATAGTGAATACCCTGGCATCCCGGTAAAACCGTTCCACGGGATAGTCTTTTGTAAACCCGTACCCCCCGTGAATCTGAAGGGCTTTTGCCGTAATCCGGTTAACCATCTCGGAAGCAAACAACTTGGCCATGGAAGCCTGGGCCGTATAATTTTCCCTCCGGTCCTTCATTACCGCGGCCGACAGCATTAACTGCCGGGCAGCTTCCAGTTCGGTGGCCATATCCGCAATCATCCAGCGCAACCCCTGGAACTTGGATATTTTCCGGCCGAACTGGGCCCTTCCCCTGGCATATTTAACCGCCGCATCCAGGGCAGCCTGGGCAACGCCCACTGACTGGGCCGCAATACCGATACGCCCGCCGTCCAGGCCCTTCATGGCAATCTTGAATCCGTCACCGGGATTACCCAGCATATTCCCGGCCGGTACCCGGCAATTTTCAAAAATCAGATCTGCGGTATCAGAGGCCCGAAGCCCCATTTTATCCTCCAGACGCCCCACCGTAAACCCCGGTGTCCCCTGCCCCACCATAAACGCGCTGATACCTTTGTGCCGCGTTGCCTCATCGGTCTTGGCAGTTACGATGACCAAACCCGCATTTTTACCGGTGGTCGTAAACCGCTTGGTTCCGTTTAATATATACGCATCCCCATCACGCACGGCTGTGGTGGACTGGCTCACCGGATCAGACCCTGCATGGGGTTCTGTCAGGGCGAAAGCGCCGATAATTTTACCGGCGGCCAGCGGCTTTAGATATTTTTCTTTTTGTTCTAAGGTCGCAAAATTCAAGATACTTTCACACACAATGGAATTGTGGACCGACATGACCACTGCGGTTGAAGCACACGAATAGGCAATTTCCGAAAGCGCCAGCACATATCCCACCGTATCGGCCGCCGATCCGTCAAATTCCAGCGGCACCATCATGCCCAGCAACCCAAGATCAGCCATTTTTTTTAAATTATCCAAGGGGAATTCCTTGGTGCGGTCCCGCTCCGCAGCCGTAGCAGCCACGACCTTGCGTGAAAATTCCCTTATCATACTCTGAATCATCAGTTGCTCATCAGTGAGATTGAAAGCCATGTGGTTCTCCTTTTGGACGCTTAATTCATGCCGTTGTGCTTTTTATACGGGGAATGTATTGCACCAATTTAAAGATAACGCTCTCGTAAAAAGTCCGCCGAGAATAGTTCCGATGCTGGAAGATCCTGATTAAACCTAACCCGGCAAAGCCGGGACAAAATTGAATATTGAATATTGAAAAGTGAGAAGTGAAAAGTGAGAAGTGAAAACTTGTGGTATCGCTCCTTCCCGCCATCGCTCTCGCTCAGGCGAGGCGGGCGGGTCGCTCTATCTTTTTTATTAAAATCGATAGTATTCCGTCACTATCCATTTTTCAATTATCGACAAAACTTTGTCGATGTTGTGTTGTTAAGCGCCTAAAAAATCATGGCCCATAAATCACAACCAGAAATTCAGCAGTTTCCGGGGACACATTCCGCAATTTGTGCTGAATACCGGAGTTAAAATGCAATGATTCTCCCTCACTCAGGCTGTTGATATTGTCTCCCACCACCACTTCGATTTCACCTTTCAGTATATAAACGAATTCTTCACCTTCGTGCTGGTATCCGACGCCCGAATGCTCTGAATTCCCCTCAACAGCAACTCGAAACGCCTTGAGATGCTTGTTCTCGGCTCCCGGGGTCAGTGTGGTATAGGCATAATTATCGGTGCGCTTGTTGTAAGCCTTGATGCGGTTTTGCAGTTTTGACGCCTGCTCCTTGAAAAAAATGCCTGAATCGATCTGCAAAGCCCGTGAAATCTGCAGCAGGGTTCCCACGGGCGGCATGACTTTGCCGGCTTCAAGCCGCTTGAGATAATCGATGGAACACCCGGTGTCATTGGCCAGATTATCCAGGGTTATTTTTTTCTCGATCCGGAACTGTTTTATTTTTCTACCCACGGGGATGATCGCAGCCGCTTTTTTCTTTACCATTCTTGTCTCCCTGCATCCTTTTAGCTGAATGAATAGTTTTTGCTTCAAACAGGAATTAATATTTATAAAATCCGCGTCCGGTCTTTCTGCCCAGCCAGCCGGCTTCCACATATTTTCTCAGCAACGGACAGGGCCTGTATTTTGAATCGCAAAACCCGTCGTAAAGGGTTTCCATAACAGCCAGGCAGGTATCCAGTCCTATCAAGTCAGCCAGGGCCAGCGGACCCATGGGGTGATTCATGCCAAGTTTCATGACCGTGTCGATATCCTCAGTTTTACCCACACCATGATATAGACAGTACACGGCTTCATTGATCATGGGCAGCAAAATACGATTGGCAATAAATCCTGGGAAATCATTGGCCTTTGCAGGTGTCTTCCCGAGTTTGACTGCAAGTTCCCAGGTCGTATCAAAGGTCTCGTCACTGGTTGCGATTCCTTTTATCACCTCAATCAGTTTCATCACCGGTACCGGATTCATGAAATGCATGCCGATCACCTTTTCCGGACGCATCGTCTGGTTTGCAATCCGTCCAATGGGAATTGAAGAGGTGTTGGTGGCCAAAATCGCCTCTGGTTTACAGATCCGATCCAGTTCTTTGAAAATTTGAAACTTGATCGGTTCATTTTCCGTAGCCGCCTCCACTACAAAATCCGGCGAAGCCATATCTGCAAGTTCAACACTGGTTTTGATTCTTCCCAAAACCGCAACTTTTTCCACATCGGTCATCTTTCCTTTATCTACACTACGGGCCAAATTTTTGGCAATGTTGTCAAGGCCCTTTTCGACAAATTCGGCCTTGATATCATTCATGATCACTTGAAGCCCGCTCATGGCAACGACCTGAGCAATACCATTTCCCATCTGTCCGGCGCCGATCACGCCAAATGTCTTTATCTCCATTGGTTATCTCCTTTCCCCCTAAAATATCTTTTTTATTAAAGCTTTCGGCTGATCGCAAATGGTTGACAGCCCATCGCTCAAAAATATGTTACCGTTTCACCATCATGGCAACGGCCTCACCACCCCCCAGGCACAAGGACGCCAGTCCGGTTTTCTTGTCCTGCCGGATCATCTCATAAAGCAGCGTCACCAGAACCCGGCAGCCGCTGGCGCCGATGGGGTGGCCCAGAGCAGCGGCCCCGCCATTGACATTCACAACGGCCGGATCCAGCCCCAGCTCATTGATAACGGCCACCGTAGATCCGCTGAATGCCTCATTTACTTCATAAAGGTCGACATCTTCAAGCCCGATTCCCTCCTTGTCAAGGCATTTGGGAATCGCCCACAAAGGTGCCATCAAAACATATTTCATATCAATTCCAAATGATGCCTGGGCCCCTATGACGGCCATAAGACGTAAACCCAGTTCCTCGGCCTTGTTTCTGGCCATTACGACTACTGCTGCAGCGCCGTCACTGATGATGGACGCATTGCCGGCGGTGCCGAGGCCGCCCTTCTTAAAGGCACCTGGCATGCCGGCCAGCTTCTCATAGCTGGTTTCCCGGGGACATTCATCCTCATTAAATACCAGCGGTGCCCCTTTGCGCCGTGGAACCGAAACAGGGACGATTTCCTCTTTAAAAAAACCCTTTTTAATGGCCTCCAGGGCACGGCGATAGGACGCCGCCGCATACCGGTCCTGGTCTTCACGACTGACATGATATTTTTCAGAACAAAGCTCGTTTGAAATGCCCATATGAAAATCATTGACAACATCCCACAGCCCGTCATGGACCATATGATCCTCGATAATGCCCGGTCCCATGCGATACCCGGTCCTGGCCTTGTCCAGGTAATAAGGCGCCCTGCTCATGGATTCCATACCGCCGGCAACCACCACGTCCGCATCGCCGGTCTGAATCGCCTGGGCCGCAAGCATCACGCATTTTAATGCAGAACCGCAGACCTTATTTACCGTTATACATTCAACTTCCCAGGGCATGCCGGCCAGAACAGCGGCTTGCTTGGCAGGGTTCTGACCATACCCGCAGGGCAGCACCTGCCCCATAATCACCTCGTCAACCATCTTTTTTTGAATCCCGGCCCGTTTTACGGATTCATCAATCACAATCCCGCCCAGCTTTGTCGCGCCCATGCTGCTCAAGGAGCCGTTAAAAGCCCCGATGGGCGTGCGCACCGCGCTTACAATGACTGCTTCCCGCATTATGTTTATCTCCTTTTGAACTAACTTTCCGTTCAGACGCTACATATTCCGGCGATATTGACCGCCGACATCATACAGCGCCTGGGTGATCTGCCCCAAACTACAGTAGCGCACCGTATCCATCAATTCAGCGAAAATATTCTCACCGGCCAGAACCGCCTTCTGGAGTTTCTTCAGGGATTCAGGCGCCTTTTCCCCGTTGCGCTGCCAAAACTGATCAAGACGCTTGAGCTGAGACTGTTTTTCCGATTCAGTAGACCGGGACAACTCCAGACACGACATGGTCTCATCAAAATTCAACCCGCCGGCATCCGGCTCCCGAAAGGTGTTAACCCCGATAATCGGCAATTTTCCGGTATGCTTCAAAACCTCATAATAGATGGATTCATCCTGAATCTGCCCCCGCTGATAGCCGGTTTCCATGGCCCCCAGTACCCCGCCCCGCTCGGCGATACGGTCGAACTCCATGAGAACCGCCTCCTCCACCAGATCGGTCAACTCTTCAACTATAAAACTGCCCTGCAGGGGATTTTCGTTTTTGGCCAGGCCCCATTCGCGGTTAATGATCAACTGAATGGCCAGGGCCCGTCGAACCGACTCCTCACTGGGTGTGGTGATGGCCTCATCAAATGCATTGGTATGCAGGCTGTTGCAGTTATCATAGATGGCGCACAGGGCCTGCAGCGTTGTCCGGATATCGTTAAACTGGATATCCTGGCTGTGCAGGCTTCGCCCTGACGTCTGAATATGATATTTGAGCATCTGGGATCGCAGGGAAGCACCGTATTTTTTCCGCATGGCCACGGACCAGATACGCCGGGCCACCCGTCCGATGACGGTGTATTCCGGATCCATACCATTCGAGAAGAAGTAGGATAAATTCGGTGCAAAATGATTAACATCCATTCCCCGGGAAAGATAATACTCCACATAGGTAAACCCGTTGGAGAGCGTCAATGCCAGCTGGGTGATGGGGTTGGCGCCGGCCTCTGCGATATGGTATCCGGAAATGGAGACCGAGTAAAAATTTCGCACATCATTATCAATAAAAAATTGCTGAATATCCCCCATCATTTTCAGGGCGAACTCAATGGAAAAAATACAGGTATTCTGGCCCTGGTCTTCCTTTAAAATATCGGCCTGGATCGTTCCCCGAACGCTTTTCAAAACCTGTTCACGAATCTCGCAATATTTGGCTTCAGTCAATTTGACCGCACGTTCTGCAAGGTATTTATCCACCTGCTGATCAATGGCCGCATTTAAAAACATGGCCAGCATGATCGGGGCCGGGCCGTTGATGGTCATTGAAACTGATGTATTGGAAGCGCACAGGTCAAAGCCGTCATACAACACCTTGACATCATCCAGGGTACAGATGCTGACCCCCGAGTTGCCTATTTTCCCGTAGATATCCGGCCTCATTTCAGGATCATAACCATAAAGGGTTACCGAATCAAAAGCCGTGGACAGCCGCTTGGCCTCATAGTTGGATGACAACAATTTGAAACGCTGATTGGTTTTAAACGCATCTCCTTCGCCGGCAAACATGCGGGTGGGTTCCTCATCTTCCCTTTTCAACGGAAAGACGCCGCCGGTAAACGGAAAGTGACCGGGCAGATTTTCCCGCCGTATCCAGCGATAATTCTCTCCGGGATCCGTGAATTTGGGCAGTGCAATTTTGGGAATCTTCTGATGGGACAGAGATTCGCTGTACAGCGGCACCCGTATCTCCTGATCCCGCACATGGTAAACCAGTTCATCACGGGTATACATATCCCGCACCTGGTCCCACTGCTTCAGGAGTTTGTCGGTTTCCCCGGCAAGACGATTTTCAGATGCGGCCAACTCGTTTTTCAGCAGCTCTATTCCACTGGCTGAATCATCATCAGGCCGGTCTTTTTGCAAAGCAGCAATACTTTCCTGCAGGTGCCATATGCGCCGCACCACCGAGGCCTGGTTTTCCGTATACTGATGATAGCCTCTCACCGTCTCTGCTATCTCGGCCAGATACCGGGTCCGGTCAGGTGGAATAATAATGGTCTTGGAACTTGAGGTTTTAACATTGGCCCTTTGCAGGGTGGATTCAAATTTTACCCCGGTATTTTCAGCGATGGTATCCAACAACACGTGATACAACCCGGTCACGCCGTCGTCATTGAACTTGGAGGCGATGGTACCGAACACCGGCATCTCTTCCACTGATTTTTCCCACTGATCGCGATTGCGTTGGACCTGTTTGCGGACATCCCGAACCGCATCTTCGCCGCCGCGTTTTTCATACTTGTTGACGACAATCAGATCGGCGTAATCCAGCATATCAATCTTTTCCAGTTGTGATGCCGCACCGAATTCACTGGTCATCACATACATGGAGACATCCACCATATCCGTTATTTTAGAATCCCCCTGGCCAATACCGGCCGTCTCGGCAATCACCAGATCATAGCCCGCAGCCTTAACCACATTGATCGCATCCACCAGGGCCTCGGTCACTTCCGCATTGGATTGCCGAGTGGCAAATGACCGCATATACACCCTCGGATTCATGATGGCATTCATCCGGATGCGATCCCCCAAAAGGGCACCGCCGGTTTTACGTCGTGAAGGGTCACTGCATAAAATGGCGACATTCACATCTTTCAAGTCATGCAGCAGACGCAAAATCAATTCATCAATCAATGATGATTTACCGGCACCGCCGGTTCCGGTAATACCCATGACCGGCACCTTCTGATCGCCTATTTTGCGTTTCAAAGAAGCTTGAATACCGGCCAGGCGATCATCATTTTCGGCTCTGGCCAGTTCCACGGCCGTAATCATATTGGCCACGGCATATTTATTGTCCGGCTGCAACAGATCAACAGCCAGCCCGGTGCTGTTGACAGTTGGAAAATCAAGCATTTCTACCATATGGTTAATCATGCCTTGCAAACCCATTTTGGTGCCGTCTTCAGGAGAATATATCTTGGCCACCCCATACGCTTCCAGTTCCCTGATCTCATCAGGGACAATAACGCCGCCGCCGCCGCCGAAAACCTTTATATGGGCAACATTATTTTCCCTGAGCAGATCCACCATATATTTAAAAAATTCAATATGGCCGCCCTGGTAACTTGAAACGGCAATTCCCTGGGCATCTTCTTCTATGGCAGCATCTACAAATTCCCTGGCCGACCGATTGTGCCCCAGATGAATCACTTCCACACCGATGGCCTGCAACAATCTGCGAATAATATTGATGGAAGCATCATGACCGTCAAAGAGAGACGTGGCGGTAACCACCCGGATATTATGCTTCGGTTTATATATTTTCACATCAGAGCCCATATCCTCTCCTTCGCCCTAGTTGCAACAGGCATTTATATATGTATTGAACGAATGCATTAACCAGGGTTTACAGACAATGCCTGCATGCCACCCTGGTGCAAGCGGAGGTTCTGCACAGTTCCAGGATCATTTTTTATTTGACATGCCGTCCATTGAGAATAAATTCGGTTTGAAGTTCTATGTAATCTTCAATACTGTAATGACGGGACAGAAACCAGCGCCGGAAAGTCCACATATGCCCCATCACGGATATATTATGGGCCACTATTTCCAGAGATCGCTCATTGAGCCATGGCAGATCGCCATTGGCAATCAGACGGGCCAGGACACCCATAAAAATCCCGGTAATTCGCACTTCGTTCTCCAGCACATGTTTGCGCCACTGAAACGGAAGAGACTGTGTCTCCTGATATATCAAAAGGATATGATCACTCATGCGCTGGCATACCAGAAAATATTCACGAATAACTTCCGTCAGTGCATTTTTGCCGGTTTTGGCCCTGTTTAATGCCTCAGATACCGCACTCTCGACTTCGGCATGAATGGCATCACAGACCAGATATAAGACATCCTCCTTGGAACCCACATATTCGTATAAAGATCCTATGGAAAACCCCGCTGCCAGGGCAATCTGCCGGGTGGTTGTCTTGTGAAACCCTTTTTCGACAAACAGCCCGACTGCCGCATCAACGATCTGACGCCGTCTCTTTTCAACCAGATCAGGGTTTTTAACGTGGGTGGGGACATCCTTTGTTCCGCTCTGCTTTGAATTCATGTTCACCATGTTGGCATCCAGATCTCATTCCGGTATAAACCGGCGGTTGTTGCAATTCACATAATATGAACGAGCGCTCAGTCAAAATTTATACTGTTCCGGCTCCCTCATTGTCAAGTTTTTTTCATCTACGTCACCAAAAACCGGTATGTACAGCGATTTTATATTCCCTTGTGCTACCGCTATAAACGTTTGAGCGGTATTGAAGTCGGATGATGAAATAGGTACTGCTGGGCCATTAAAGTCAGGTAGGGAGGGGCAAATGCAACACCGAATAAGATAAAAAATACCGAGCCGTTTGCATTGCACACCAGCAAAGTAAAGAAAAAAAGTGCGGCCAGCAGGCGCAGCAAGAGTGTTTTTTTCTCGACATTTATCCCGGCCCGAAATCGTAAAAAAATAAAAACCAGACCGATTGACAGTGTCCATGCTGTCGCCGCTACAAGCGCTGCTTCTATGGGAATGTTTATCCAGCGAAAGACCCCCCACCAAGATACCAAAAGAAACAGGTGAGTCCCAACTGCCGGAAAGACTATGATGAGAAGACTAAACCACAAGCGATAGTTTCGCCGTCTACCCTCCTCATAGAGATAGGCACACAGAAAGGCAAAGCAGGCCCATCCAAGAATCCCGATGAGGGGAACATTGAAAATCCCCGGTTCTTGCCAGGCCCAAAAACCACTGCGCACCGACACCGTTTCGATAAATGCAGCGTCGGTCAGGACGATACCGCCGACAGCCAGCGGCACAAGCCTGTGCCCGTATCCAAGCAGTTGGGACGCCAGGTCCCATGCACAGTGGATGAGGACAGGCCATATGATAATGACCATCAAAGGGAGATGGCTCACGAATATGTGCCAGCTTTGGCTATAGCTATAAAAGGCATACAGGCGTATGCAGCTCTCTTCGACAACCCAGGCTGCACAGGAAATAAGAACTATCCATAGAAGAAAATGCCCGCCGTCGGGGCGGTTTACCGTAAGCATTACAACATAAAAGGTAGTAATTGAAATTATGAGCAGTTCAAAGAGAAACATGTTTACAGCCCAACGCCCGGCAGACCGGCGACAATCCATAGGTGATAGGTGACGAGCATGGCGACGCCTATCCATGTTATTCGGATGCAGTCTTTGGCGGTAATTCCTCGACTCATCGCACGTTTATAGAAAACGAGCTGTAGAAACGGCGCCACAACCATAACGAAGATACGCCACGGAACAAACCCCAGGATATAGCCGATCGACAGGACAGCTATGGAAGTGAAGATGAGCCAGTCGACAATATGAATTGCCGTCGGTATTCCGTGGACCGCCGGATAGGTTCGAATTCCTGCAATAGCATCGCCTTTTATATCTCGAAGATCATAAATCACCTCATAGCTGATTTCAAACAAAAAGAAAAAAACAGCCGAAAACATCACGGTCGCCCAGCTAATTCCCGGCGGAAAACAATGAAGTTGGTTTCCCCAGCATGCCGTGGCAAGGGGGTACCCGAATACAGTGATGAGAAAACCGACGGCTGAGGCATTGTTCTTCCAGAAATATAGTTGCTTTAAGCGCCGTTTTCCGGGCAAAAGGGGAAAGTTGTAAAACAAACCCAGCACATGGCAGGTGATCCGGAGACCGGTGATGGCAGGGTTTAAGAAATGCACCACAATCAGGGAAATCAGCAAAAACGGAAAAACGATCGATAGCAGCTGTCTGCGTTTCCGATAGACAAAGACGGTTCCGATAATCTCGTTGGCGCTGTCTTCTTCAAGGTCAACCGTCTTGTTTATCAGGTTGACGATATACCAGTC
>Ga0307991_1000534_pt1 | contig 27385 bp, 22 predicted proteins | sample EllFjometagen131_FD_203146 | JGI IMG/M metagenome (GOLD analysis project Ga0307991, IMG submission 203146) | Marine microbial communities from Ellis Fjord, Antarctic Ocean - #131 | ecosystem: Environmental > Aquatic > Marine > Unclassified | place: Southern Ocean | collected 2014-10-08 | reverse complement strand
TCTGTTTGTTTTTTTGTTAAATTCATAGTTTCTACAATTTTTAAGTTTAATGTTGTTGTTGTTTTAAACTTGTTAAATTGTTGGAAACTTTTTTGGTTACAGACACACTATTTTGGACGGGTATCAAACAATAAAAAAAACAAATCCCAAAAGACAAATAACAAATAATATCCAATTTTCAAAAAAAATCAAATTCCAAACATGCTAGCAATAAATAAACTTGCTTCTATAAAAATTACTATGTGTAATTTATAATGTTTGAATTTTTGTGCATTGTTATTTGTTATTTTTTTGTTTTTTGATGCTTGTTATTTGTTAGTTTCTACCAATGACAGTAGGGAATCCACTTAGAAAAAATCTTGAATTTAAGAATTCAAATACTAAGTTTATCAATAAATATTCTATTTAATCTTTATTGAATTAAATAATTACAAATAATTTTCCCTGAACCTACAACAAGATTTATTTGATTATTCGATTTGGAAATATTTACAATAAATTGAGTGTCGCCACTTAGTTCAGCACTTTTTTCTATGATTCCGTCTTTGTTTAATAGAAATATTTTTTTTGCTTGCTTCGATACACATCCTATTAAAGGTCCATCAGATGAGTTTGAAATATAAACCGGTTCAAAGCTAATTTCGTCTTCAAATTCATATTTAAAGATTAGTACTTTTTTATCGTTATAAACAAACAATTTGTTGTTATCAAGATAAATAAAATCTTTAGAATCATCATTATCAAAATCTTTATAAAGAAAATAGTGATTGGGAGAAAACTCATTAATAAATGATTTTTCAACTTCTCCAACATTTGAGACAACAACGATTCTTCCGGTTTTGTCAGTAGTGAACATTTTGTTTTCGCCATCGAATTTTTCCATAAAAAATTCTGTATTCAAAGCATTTGTAAAAGCTAATTCGGCTTCTATTCTTGGCTCTCCACGGCGATTACAAAAAATTACATTGCCAAGAGTGTCGCTAATAATAACAAAATCTTTTCCTTTGAATGACAGGTATTGAATTGGTTTTGTAATTATGGTAGAAATTTCGGGAGACTCCCACCCTTTTGTTATTGTTCCATCAGTTTTATAATTATAAATTTTCTTGTTGGCACATGCGACAATCAACCGATAATCTTTGTTCTTTTCATAATCAATAACTGCAATTCCATTTGTTGCCTTTGTTTCTAATTTTATAGGATAATTTTCAACAATATTGCCGTTTAAGTCAATAAGATAAATGAAATTTTCAGTGTTAAAAAGATATTGAAGTTTACCATTATTGAAGCAGTCAATCAAATGAACTTTGCTCAAAGGTTTTTCTGCTATTTGAGTTTTCCACGATATTTTCCCGTGATTATCCAACATATACATATTGTTGGCAACATCGAAAACTAAGATTTTCTTTGAATTTGTTCTGTGGTCTAACACAAAATAAGGTCCTTTAAAAATCGGAGCATCAACAGCAGTTTCCCACGAAGAAATGCTATCTTCTTTAAATGCAGAATTATACCATAAATTCAGATTTGTGTAAAACAGTTTTTTTTCTGAGATAAATTGAATTCCTATGGCATCGAAATTCCTGAAGTTTTGTGCATAATTACTAAGCATTTCTCCATATTCATCGTTCAAATAATTTTGAAGAAAATCAATAGATTTTCTAATATTACAATACAAATAAATGTTTGCCTTGCCCGAAATATTATTCGAAAATTTATCATATTCTTCACTTTTGCCAAGCGTTCTCTCAATCAAATAGGAATTAATGAAATCTCTTAATGCGGTTTCGCTGTTAGCAAAAACAATATAATCGGAAATCGCCGTATAATAGTTTGACTCCAGATTTTGATACATAGGTCCGAAAAACATTGGAAATATTGATGAAATATCAATTTTGTTTATAATAAAGTTTCTGTGAATTATTGTATCGGGAACATTATCTTTTTGTTCATTTATTGTCGCTGAAAGTTTGTCAAGAGATTGAAGTGCTTCTTTAACATCAATAGCTTTAAAAACTGCGTAAGTGTTTTCGCTATTGCTTTCTGATGATGAATTGCTAACTACGACAGCCATTTCGTTTTTAACCCACGACAACATGCTTTTTTCGAGATTTATCTTATATTTTTTATTTGCCCTTTCAATAAGATTTTCTTTATCATAAACTTTGTTTTTTCTAATCAAAAACTCTTTATATTCTGAGAAATATTTTTCGAAATCTTCGAAACCATTATAAAGAAAAAACGATGTGTTTTCCGGCAAAATATTAATAATATCAATTTTCTGAGCTTTCTGTTCTTTAAAAAGATTTAGCTGAAAATCGCCCGAATCGCTTGTAGAAGTATAACCATTAAGAATAATTGCATCATCTTTAATATTTAAATCCAGCTTCGACCAGAATGCAAAATCAAGAAGCGAAGAAATATTATTCCTGTGAGCAGGAGAAGAAAATTTTGCTATCAGGCGATAGAAATATTTAAAATTCACATAAACAATTCCATCAACATTTGCTGAAGAAATTTTCGCAAGCTCTTTATCATTTTCAAGATTATTGCCGCTTAGTAAAGTACTGATAGAATTTTTTACCAGCAAATCCGAGAAACTTCCTATAAATATTCCTTTGCAAACCGAATAATAAAATGGCTTTTCAAAAGCAGAAAGTTTTAACTTATAAACTGTTTTCCCTTTATGTTTTATTTTTGAAACAACTTTTTTCTCTCCAACAAAATCTTCTATCAGCGATTTCTGTCGGGTGTTTTGTAGGGCAACAAGATATAAACAATCGAATTTGTCATAACCCGAAAAATGAACTGAAACATAAACACTGTTATTTTCTATTATTCCCGACAATTTGCTGTTTACCGAAATTGATGAGTCGAGATAAAATATTTGTTTGTTTAATTTGTTAAAGGATTCAATATTACAGAGTTCTTTCCATAATAGATTTTTTTCTGAAACATCTTCATAAAGCCCCGATGACTTTTTTAGTTCTATTATAAGAGCCGAATTTTTAGGAATAGCATTAATTGCAGAAGCAACAGGTTCTTTCAGGATTTTATAATATTTATTGCCGAAAAAAATTATAAGACAAGCAACGATAACCGAAAGAGAAATAATCACAATTTTTTTTAATGATTTATTTTTCATGTGTTTAAGTTTTGTTATTTAACTGATTGTTTGACTTATAAATTCATTAAGTTAACAGTCTTTATCAGTACCTAACATGGAATGCCCATAATTTATTTATCTCTTTTGGTATACTTTTGTACATGGGCATTTCATAATAATTTAATTATTAATGATAGTCAGTAGATAAACCATAAATTCTAAATATTTTTTAATTAATCCAAAATTATAATAAAATTAGCAATTTTCAAATGAAGAAAATAAAACAAATTAACAGTTTAATGTTAATTAAAGTGTTTGAATTTTTTGGCAATATTTGGGAATTTGGAAAATTAAATATTTATGAACTTTATCAATTGAAAAAAAAATATTATTTTTGAGACTTATTATCAACTTATTTTACAATAATTGTTTTCTTTTTTTTATTTAATATCTTTTATACTATTTTTTATTAAAAAACAAAACAATTTAATTCAAGGGAAAAAATTAATATGGCTGAATTATTAACTATAAAAGAAGCCAGTAACTGGGCTACAACTTATTTAAAAAAAGACGTAACTACTTCAAATATTTCCTACCTAATTCAGTATGGACGAATTCCTAAAATTGGTGATAACGGATACACTCAAGTTGTAAAAGAAGATTTGATTAAATACTACGATAAAAACAATAAAAGCAAAGAAGAAAGGTGGAAAGGGAAATTAGGTCAAGATTTAAACTGGGCATTATCTTTTTCTGAATACAAAGAATCTGAAACAACAAAACATGTCCACAGATTACACCCATATAAGGGAAAATTTATTCCTCAATTAGTTGAATATTTTCTGGATGAACATACTGATGATTTTAAAAAAGAAGTATTTTTTAGAAAAAGGAATACTATTTTAGACCCATTTTGTGGTTCAGGTACAACATTAGTTCAATCTAATGAAATAGGCATTAATGCAATTGGTATTGATGTATCTGCTTTTAATACTCATATTAGCAATTCTAAAATTGGAAAATATGACTTTTCAGACATTACTAAGACAGTAAAAATTATCTCTAAAAACTTAAAGGAATTTATTTCAAAAAGAAAAAATTCAGAGTTTGAAACCAAGTTGTTAGATGAATTAAAAAAGTTTAATGAAAAAAATTTCCCCTCTCCTGAATTTAAATATAAAGTTAGGCAAAAAGAAATTAACGAAAAACTTTATGGAGCCAACAAAGAAGCGGAATTCCTACCCATATACAACAATTTAATTAAAGAATATGGAATTAAGTTACGTCAAAACCAATCCAATAATTTCTTAGATAAATGGTTTATCAAAGTAGTAAGAGACGAAATTGATTTTGTTTTTGAAAATATAAAAAAAATACAAAATGTTCAAACAAAGCGGATTTTAAGTATAGTTTTAAGCAGAACTATTCGTTCTTGTAGAGCAACTACCCATTCTGATTTAGCTACTTTATTAGAGCCTCAGCTTACTACCTATTATTGTAAAAAGCATGGAAAAATTTGTAAACCTTTATTTTCTATTTTAAGTTGGTGGGAACGATATAGTGTTGATACCGTAAAAAGATTGGTTCAATTTAACAAATTAAGAACAGATACTACACAAATTTGCCTTACAGGAGACAGTCGGAACTTAGATATTACTTCTGAACTAAAAAAGAGAAATACTGCATTTGCTAAATTAGTTAAAGGTAAAAAGATTGATGGTATTTTCTCAAGTCCACCTTATGTTGGACTAATAGATTATCACGAACAACATGCTTATTCTTATGACTTGTTTGGTTTTGAAAGAAATGACGAATTAGAAATTGGTCCACTCTGTAAAGGGCAAGGACGGGAAGCAAAAGAAAGTTACGTCAAGGGTATTTCCGAAGTACTTATTAATAGCAAAAAGTATCTTAAAAAGGATTACGATATTTTCTTAGTTGCAAATGATAAAAATGGACTTTATCCAAAAATTGCTGAATTAGCAGGAATGCAAATTGTTAATCAATATAAAAGACCGGTTCTTAATAGAACGGAAAAAAACAAAGCAGCATATGCTGAGATTATTTTTCATTTAAAAGAAATTTAGTATGAAAATAGGTTTAGAAGAATTAATGTAATAAAATGGCTTTATCAAATAATCAAAAACAAAAAATAAAGGATTTACTTTCAAGCAAAATTCAGAAAAAATTAAAATCCTATGGTAGAGAAACTACTTCAATGCCTTTTTTAGCACGCTTGATTCAAGATAATGAAAAAATTGCAGCTTATTCCTTTATTCATTCTATGGCTACAACTCTTGGTATGTCTATTTATGAAGATGTGTCTGTTATCTTAGCATCTGAAAATTCAGAAGAATGTTTTAGAAACTATGGTGTTGGTGGTGCAATTTCAAAAAATCAAAAATCAGTTATCGGCAACATTGTTGCAAAACTTAGAAACGGAGAAAGAGAATCAAATATTGAAGAAGAAAGAAGAGAAGTTTTAGAAGCATCATCAGAAAATGGTGAATTTCAAAAATCTGGAAACATTGCTGACTTTTATATGAAAAGAAATGGCAAGGAATATTACTTTGAAATCAAAACAGTAAAACCCAATATTGATGTATTTGAGAAAAGTAAAACTAAACTTTTAGAATGGATTGCAAGAAGAAGAAAACCTGTAAATGTATTTTTAGCTTTCCCTTATAATCCATATCATCCAGAACCTTATTCAAGATTTACAGAAGTTGGAATGATGGATGTTCCTAATGACTTTTTAATTGGCGATGAATACTGGGATTTTATTGGAGGTAAAGAAACATTTCCAGAATTACTTAAAACTTTTGATGAAGTTGGCAAAGTATATAAAGAACAACTTAACATGAAATTTAAACAAATAGCTAAAGAAAAAATGAATTCCTATTAGACTCACCACTCCCTTTAGTCTCCAAATCCTAAAAACAAACATAACATTCCCAAGCAGCGACAATTTATTCTTTAAATATTTTTAACTTTCATCAAATTATCTTATTTTTGATAAATAAAAAGTTTTTTTACAAAAACCGTTATTCCGAATTAAATACTGAAATAATATTAATCATTAAATAATAATTAACATGAAAAGAATTTATTATCTATTTTTCCTAATTTTCGCTCTGCTTTTATTTGTGTTGTATTCTTCTTTTAAAAATAATGATTCAAAACTAACAATGAAAAAAATGAAAAAGATTGAAGTAGAAAGTCAAGTACCAATTTTCTCTCTTCCTGACCAAAATGGAATTGTTTTTAACATTAAAGATGTTGTAAAGAAAAAGAATTTGGTAATTTATTTTTATCCAAAAGACGACAGTCCCGGATGCACAAAAGAAGCCTGTTATTTTCAGGACCAGTTTGAAGGTTTTAAACAAGCTAATGCTATAGTAATAGGAATTAGTGGACAATCAGTAGAAAGTCATAAAATATTTGCCGACAAATATAAGCTGACCTATACTCTGCTTAGTGATAAAAAAAATAAAATTCGTAAGCTGTTTGGTGTACCAACTAATTTTTTAGGATTTATTCCCGGACGTGTAACTTATGTTGTTGACAAAACTGGCAAAGTAATTTATATGTTTAATTCCCAATCTAATCCCACAAAACACGTTGACGAAGCTTTACGGATTTTGAAAAACTTAGATTAATAGAGAATTTAAGAATAATTAATTTGTAAGACAGCAAAATGAGCAGCAAGAGTGATATAAAATTACATGATGAGTATGCAAAAGATTATGATTCTTTGGCAAAAAAGTACAACAGCCACATGCATGCACTCCTTTTTGGAATGTGTTATGAATATATTAAACCTGGCGATTCTCTTCTGGATATTGGAATAGGCACCGGGCTTAGCTCTTTTCTTTTTGCAAAAGCAGGTCTGAACATAAGTGGATTTGACGGTTCCGCAGAAATGCTAAAAGAATGTGAGAAAAAAGGATTTGTAAAAGAAATCATACAACACAATATTCAGGATGTTCCTTTGCCTTATTCCGATAATATTTTTTCAAGCATAGTATGCAACGCTGTGCTTCATTCTTTCGGTGATTTATTGCCAATTTCTAAAGAAGTTTATCGTATACTTAAACCCGGCGGAATATTTGTTTTTACAATATCATCTCTTACAACTGAAGATAAAGGATTAAATTGTGAAAATATGCCCGAATATATTAAATATATATCAGCTTGGAATACCACAGTTTTCAAACACTCTGACAAATATATTAATGAGATAGCACGAAAACTCTCCTTTAATATCTTAAAGGAACAGAAAGTTCTTACAGAAAGTGGTGATAAAAATACAGGAGATATTCTATTTAAAATAATTGTACTGCAAAAAAAAGCTTTTTGATAATTGTATGAAAAATTAATGTAATATAATCACAATCATTTTGTATAATATTAAAAATAAGAACTAATGGGGGGGAAATCTAAACAAAAAACAGAGAAAATGCCAGATATGGTATTTAAATTAATGATATTGACATATGAAATTATTGATTTTATATTTCCTTATGTTAAAAACAGGATTAAGAATTTTAACATTAAAGAAGAAATGACCGTAGTTGATTACGGATGTGGACCAGGCAGATATACAATTCCATTTTCTAAAATTGTTGGACAAAAAGGAGAAATTTATGCTGTTGACATTCACCAAATGGCAATAGAACAGGTGAAAAAGAGAATTAAAAAGTTTAATATTTCTAATGTCAAAACCAAGCTTGCTTCAGGTATTGATGATAATAAATACGATACCGGATTACCCGAAAAAATTGCCGATGTTGTTTGTGCTTTTGATATGTTTTTTATGATAAAAAAACCAACTGAATTTCTTGCTGAAACATCAAGAATATTAAAAGATGATGGTATTTTAATTATTGATGATGGGCATCAAAGCAGAAATACTTCAAAAGAAAAAATTAATAATTCTAACTTATTTGAAATCATTGAAGAGTCAAAAGACCACATGAAATTAAAGAAAAAATAAATTCAGTACGCTTGAAAATTAATAGTTATTGAACCAAAAATTTCCCGTTTCCAATTTTTTCATCTTTATCAAAAAGTTCAAAGAAATAAGTTCCTTTTGATAGCTCATTTCTACTCAATTCAATCTTATTATCTTTAACAATGTATGAAACTTCAATTCTCTTACCCATCATATCAACGCATTTCATACTAATATCAGAATAATGTTTTGTAGATAAAATTTTAATTATTGTTTTATCTGAAAATGGATTTGGATAAACAGAGATTTGATTTAAAGAAAATTTTTCATTTATTCCAACACCGTTAATATTTATATTCTTACAGTAAGCAGTACTTGAGCCTACAAAGTTTGTTGCTATCAGGCAAACATTATGAATTCCGTTAGTAGTAAAAGCATGAACAGGGTCTTGCATTGTTGAGGTTGCTCCTAAATCATCAAAATCCCAAAGCCATGAAGTTGGCGAAACTGATGATTTATCAGTGAATGCAATTATCGGCATATAAGTAGTATCGTAAGAAAAGTTAGCAGTAGGTAAAACTGTATTAATAATTACAGATTTACAAATTGAATCACTTCCTACCGAATTTGTTACTTTAAGACAAACATCAAAAGTGCCATTTTTTGGATAAGTATAAGTAGTATCTTGATGTATTGAAGTTACATTAGCATTATCAAAATCCCAAAACCACGTAGTTGGTGGACCCGTTGAACTATCACTAAACACTATAGTTGGACTACCTGAATCGTCAAAACCAAAATTAGCAACAGGCGGAATATCAACAATAACAGGCTTGCATATTGAATCACTTCCATTTTGGTTAGTAACTTTAAGACAAACATTATAAGTCCCACTTGTTGTGTAAGTATATGAAGGATTTTGTAATGTTGAAGTTGCACTACTATTATCAAAATCCCAATGCCAGGTGATTGGTAATCCTGCCGATTGATCTGTATAGACAATAGTTGGCATATTTGTATTATCAAAATTAAAATCAGCAATTGGTGGACTTTTTTCAACATTTAAACCCATTAAAAAGTCTTCAGTTTGAAGTGACCTATAACCTGCCCATCCACCACTAAGCACTTCATAAGTTCTCCTTGAAATAGGAGGAGTTTCGTCAGTTGCTATTCTAATACTTGCACTATCCATAAGCCAAAGCAGATAAACACCTCCACTATCAATTACAATATTTGATGACTGAGTTGGCACAACGGTATATTGAGTAAGTATGATATTTGCTGGTGGAACATAAACTGAGTCTAAAACTGTTCCGCCAATTCCGTTAATTCCATCATCATCGTAAATAATTGCATGAAAACCGACTGGATTTGTAGCATTGGAATATATATTAAATCTTGAACTTAGAATTTTTGCAGGATAAAATGGCGGCTCAATATAAATTGCAATCCCACCGTTTCCGCCGTTCCAGCCTAAATCTCCATCACGGACACCATCACTATAATCTAGAGTTACTGTTGAACTTGATGTATCAACAGCAATAATCTCTTGCTGAAGGCTATCATTACTTGCAACCATATCTCCAGTAATACCTGAAATCCATGTATTGAAACTATAGATTCCAGCTATAGAGGCCACAAATGTATTTGATAAAGTAACAGTCGTGTCCATTCCCATTGTTAATGCTGGTACTGTTGCAGTGCCTGAAGTTATTGGAGTTCCAGTTGCATTATAAACTGTGTCCATAACACTAAAACTACTTAAAGATTGGTTACCAAAATTTTTAATATTTGTTTTCAAGCTTAAAGGAGAAGATTGAGTTGGGATAAATATTCCAGCGTTTTTATCATTATTATTCCAATTAACCCCACCATCTGTAACAGCATATGTAACGGTTGAAGGGTAATAAAACTTATAAGTTGATAGTGAAGTTGGCAATAAATCTATTCGTGCTGCCAAACCAAGATTGCCAGTATTATTTTCAATACCAACAACATTATCTATTGGTAGTGTTACAGTTCCTGAACTTGTTGATAGATAGTTGTAAGTAATTGATTTATCAACCTTATTCAATATTATTTGAAAAGTATTACTTCCGGTATAACCTGATACTGAGTTAACCCAAAAGGGGACACCAATAAAACTTACACAAATAGTATCAGCATTAGCATAATAGTAACAAGCAGCAGGGTTTCCTGTTCCCGTAAAATTAAGATCGCCTAATAAGGGAGCAATCCAGTCATTTGCTCCGGAGCTCAATGGAACACTAACCGGAAATGGTGATGCAATATTTTGACCTGTGAAACTAATGAAACCATTCGAGCCAATCCAAAATTCAGTAACAGGATACCAATAAAACTGAAATCCTGTACAAGAAAATGGACCAACATAATTATCATCCATCAAACCTGTTACCTGAGTTCCAATACTTGTGATATCAAACCAACTGTAGGTGGGAGGACTAACAGTGTGACTGCTGTTTTTCCAAGTGTAGCCATAAAGGTCAGGGCCACCTGATGTCTGTGCATTTAAGTTCAAACACAGCAATGTTAATACTAAAATGTAAAAGATTTTTTTCATTTGAAATTATTATTAGTTAATAAAAAAGTTATTTTCTATTTAAAAATCGGGATTAAAATTACATAAAAAATCAAAATAAAACAAACTATATATATTTTTTTATAAAATTTCATAAGTTTGTAAGTTCAATTAAGGAAAGCTTTAAATTTTGAAAATCTTTCAAATTGTATTATTTTTGAGAATTATATCTTAAACATTAAGAAAATTTTAATAAAAAATTTAAGTAATAGAATCCCTTCAGTTCGGCTAAGCCTATAAACAAACTTTAGCGGTAATTAAAAAAACATAAAAAATGAAAGAAAAAAAGGATTTAAACTTAGCAGTTCTTATTGATGCAGATAATATTCCGTATTCTAATATTAAAGCTATGCTTGACGAGATTGCTAAACTTGGAACACCAACAATTAAAAGAATATATGGAGATTGGACAAAACCAACTGTATCGGGTTGGAAACCTGCCTTACTTGAACATGCAATAACTCCAATTCAACAATATAGCTACACCACAGGAAAAAATGCAACTGACTCAGCAATGATTATTGATGCTATGGATATTTTGCACAGTGAAAAAGTTGATGGATTTTGCCTTGTTTCCAGTGATAGTGATTTCACTCGCTTAGCAACCAGACTAAGGGAATCAGGCATGTTGGTTATTGGAATAGGAGAAAAGAAAACACCCAAACCTTTTATTGTTGCTTGTGATAAGTTTATTTATATTGAAATTATTAGCCATAAAGGAATTCCTAAAGCAAAAAAAGTAAGCCATTCAACTCCAGACGAAACAGCAAAAATAGATTCAATCGACAAGAAATTTATTCAGTTATTAAAGTCCACGATTGAAGATTTAGCTGACGATAATGGATGGACATTTCTCGCTGAAGTCGGTTCATTGATTATTAAAAAGAAACCTGATTTTGACCCTAGAAATTATGGCTTTCTTAAATTAACTCCACTGATAAAATCATTACACGAGCATTTTTATATTGATGAAAGAGAAGTTGAAAAAACCCATATAAAACATATTTATGTAAAAATTAAAGAATAATATATAGCTAAACACTACGTTAAAATATGTAATTTTCTAATCTCCAATTTTAGCTACTCATTCAAATTAATCTTTTGCCATAACAATTAGTTTCCTTGTTTGAACTCCAAGATTAGTATCAAATCTTACAAAATAAAATCCGTCAGGAATATCATTTAAAAGAAGCTGAAATTCATTATCATTTTTGTTTAATGTGAAATCCTTAATTAGCTGTCCTGAGATATTGAATAATTTTATGGAGTTAATTTCTGCTCCTGAAGTTTTTAGTGTAACTAAATCTTTTGCGGGATTCGGAAAAATAAAGCAATTGAATTCGTTTAGGCTGTTTTCTTCAACACCAACAGTTAAAAGTATATTAATTGTATCGCTATTCTGACAGCCATTAACATCAGTAATAACTACATAAATCTCATTATATCCCAGATTCAACTGTGGAGTAATAATTTGAGTTGTATCACCTGTTGACCAATTATAAGAAACAAATCCCTGACCTGCATCAAGTATTAAAAAGGGCATATATAAGGGCATATAAATAATAGTATCATTTCCAAGGTCAACAATTGGCAAAGGATAAACTGTTATAAAAGCTGTATCGCTTGTAACTGATGCAATGCTATTATTAGCCATACAATAATATTTTCCAGAGTAAGTTGTATCTGATGCAATAAATGTATAAGTGGAATTTACCGCTCCTAAAATACTTCCAGCATCATCAAACCATAAATAGCTAAAAGGACCGGGACCAGGACCGGTTAATTGTAAACTCAAAGTTACTGTATCACCAACACAAACATCTAAATCTGAAGGTTGCGAAACGAATAAAGGACTACCGTCATAATACTTAGTTAGAAATGCATCCCTGTCACCTGCAACGGTAAGTGTATCATTTGAAAAATAAGCAGTAGTACGAAAATCACCGGTAATGTATGCGACTCCAGATTCACTGATATCAATACCTTTTCCATAATCTGAAGAAGCACCTCCTGCAAGGTCCGCATAAATAATGTTTCCAAGATTATCATATTTCGCAATAAAAACATCATCACCTCCCCTTCCTGTATCAATAATTGTATTGAACTGAGCAATTCCATTTACAAAACCTGTGACATAAATATTTCCGTCTTTATCGCCATCAACATCAATTCCTTTATCCTGCTGCAAGCCACCCATAGTTCTTGCCCATAAAGCATTTCCTTGTGGATTATAATATACAACAAATCCATCTTTTGAACCATTAGTTATTATTGGAGCTGCAGGCGAGAAAGTAACAGTATCGAAGAAAGAACCTGTTACCGCAATATTATTAAGCGGGTCAACTCTCATACCATTCCCGTAATCATTATTATTTCCTCCACCCCTAACTGCCCAAGTGCAATTTCCTGAACTATCATATTTAACAAGAAAAACATCATTGCCACCTTGGGAAATTATTGTTTTGCTACCAAAATAAGCAGTATCCTTAAAAGCTCCTGTAATATATGAATTACAATAATCATCTGTTGAAAGTGAAGATGCCCAGGCATCGTAATCGCCGCCACCATTAGCAAGCCATAATAAATTTCCGCTTGGGCTATATTTGACAGTAAATACATTTTTAAAGTCAGGACTAATGATTGTATTTGTGCCAAAAACACAAGTATCCTGAAAATAACCTGTAACCAAAACATTCCCGTTCATATCACATTCCATCCCTTTTCCAATGCTTTTGCCCGGACCACTAGAAGTTTTTACCCATTGAAAATTACCTGTTGATGAATATTTAGCAACAAAGAAATTTTCAATGCTACCACCGGTAACTTGGGTTGTTCCAAATGTGGCTTGTGATTTAAAATGCCCTGTAACATAAACATTTCCTGTGAAGTCACAAGTGACTGCAAGACCTTCATCTTTAATTGTGCCTCCGGCAGTTTTAATCCAAATATTATTTCCGAGAGAATCATATTTTGCAACAAACATATCTTCCAGTCCATTACTGCTTATATTGGTAGTACCAATAGTTGCAGAACCACCAAATTTTCCGGCAATTATAATATCACCCATATGGTCAACTACAACACTTTCGGAAACGTCGGCTGAAGAGCTTCCAACTTTTTCTGTCCACTCCCATGATTGTGAAAATAATGTCTGGCATAAGAATACCAACAAACAAATGCTTAAAACTGTTTTTAGTGTTGTTTTCATAGATTTAATTTTTAAGGTGAATAATTTTAAAATTGATAAATTTTGATGATGTACAAATATATAAATTATTTTTCTTTGATATTCAAAAATTTTCTTGGATATTTAAAATAATGTTTCTATTTTTGACTTAATTATAGATATTATTAATATCTTGAATAACTCATATGTTAAAAATTTACAAATTCAATATTGCTGATAATCAGCAAAGCAAATACTAAAAGAGACAGAATTTTGTGATGTGGTTTTTTTGGATTTAGTATTATTTCTAAACAAAATAATTATAAACCTAAAAATTAGAACAAATGCAGGATTTTAAAGCAATCAAAAAAATTAAATCTAAAAGAATTAGCGTAATTCTACTATTTATTTTCACCATTCTACTTTCTACAATTCAAGCACAGCAAACAATTCCTACAACAGGTGCTGATGCAACAGGAACAGGAGGTTCTGTAAGCTACACAATTGGACAAGTAGTTTATATGACCAATTCGGGCATAAACGGCTCTGTTGCCGAAGGAGTGCAACAAGCTTACGAAATTTCGGTTGTAATTGGTATAGAGCAGGCAAAAGACATAAATTTATACTGCACGGTTTTTCCTAATCCTTCAAATGATTTACTTACTTTGAAAGTTGAAAATTATGATATTAAAAATTTATTATACCAACTTTTCGACTTAAGTGGTAAACTCTTAGAAACAAAGAAAATAACTTCCAATCAAACTTCAATAACAATATCAAACCTTCCATCTGGAACTTATTTGTTGAAAATCATTCAAACAAATAATTCCTTATCAAATGATTTATCCGCAAATCATAATTCTAAAGCCTATATTAAAACATTTAAAATTATTAAAAATAATTAAAACCAAAGATGATGAAAAAAACAATACTAGTAATTCTAACATTAACTATTTCCATTTCTGCTGCTTTTGCACAAATACCGGAAAAAATGAGCTATCAAGCTGTTGTAAGAGACAACAGCAATAATCTGGTTATATCAACAGTTGTTGGAATCCAAATAAGCATTTTACAAGGTTCAGCAACAGGTACAATAGTTTATTCAGAAACCCAAACACCAACAACCAATGCCAATGGTTTACTTACAATTGAAATAGGTGGTGGAACAGGATTCGATACTATTAATTGGGCAAGCGGTCCTTATTTTATAAAAACCGAAACCGACCCAAGTGGAGGAACAAACTACACAATTACAGGAACAAGTCAATTATTAAGTGTTCCTTATGCCTTATATGCAAAAACAAGTGGAAGTTCTATTCCTGGACCACTAGGACCAACTGGGGCTACTGGAAATATTGGTCCAACAGGAGCTGCAGGAATTGATGGTGCTACCGGTGCAATCGGAACAACAGGACTACAAGGTTTACAAGGATTGCAAGGTACAACAGGTGCTGTTGGTTCTCAAGGAATTCAAGGTACAACTGGGTCAACAGGTCCAATCGGACTACAAGGACCAACGGGAGCTACTGGAAATATTGGACCAACAGGTATTGCCGGAACCAATGGTGCTGCCGGTGCAACAGGTGCTACTGGAGCAATTGGTAACCAAGGACTAACTGGTCAACAGGGTTCAACCGGACCAACTGGAAATATTGGAGCAACAGGACCACAAGGTTTGCAAGGATTTCAAGGCATCCAAGGAAACATTGGTGCAACAGGAGCTGCTGGAAATGATGGTGCAGTTGGTGTTACAGGACCTCAGGGATTGCAAGGAAATACCGGACTACAAGGATTGCAAGGCATACAAGGTATTGCCGGAATTGATGGTGCTACCGGACCACAAGGGATTCAGGGTGTAGCAGGTAATAATGGAGCAACTGGTGCAACAGGTTCTGCTGGAGTTAATGGTGCTGCCGGAATAGCTGGAAACAATGGAGTAACAGGTGCAACTGGATCACAAGGAATAGTTGGAACAAACGGTGCAACAGGTACACAAGGATTGCAAGGCATACAAGGAAATACTGGCACAACAGGAGTTGCAGGAAATAATGGAGCAGTTGGAGCACAAGGAATAGCTGGAACAAATGGTGCTACTGGTGCTCAAGGATTACAAGGCATACAAGGAAACACTGGTACAACAGGTGTTGCAGGAAATGATGGAGCAGTTGGAGCAACTGGAGCACAAGGAATTGCTGGTGCAACAGGTGCTATTGGTGCTCAAGGAATTCAAGGTAATACAGGAGCTACAGGAGCAATTGGAGCAACAGGACAAACCGGTCCATTAGTTAGCGGAAGCACAGGACAAACTTTAAGACACAATGGAACTTCATGGGTTGCAAGCAGTGCTTTGTATAATGATGGAACAAAAGTGATGCTGGGTGCAGGAACATCAATTAATGAAATTTCCACTGATAATACTTTAGCCGGCAACAGCGATGATGCTGTGCCCACTGAAAAAGCGGTAAAAGCTTATATAGATGCATTGGAAGCAAGGCTGGCAGTTTTGGAAAATTATTTTTTATCAACACTAACCACTACTGCTATATCATCCGTTACAGGAACATCCGCTTCAAGTGGAGGCAATGTAACTAGTAATGGAAGTACAAGTGTTACCGCACGTGGTGTTTGCTGGAGTACCTCGCCCAATCCAACAACTGCCAACAGCAAAACCACCGACGGCAGCGGTACAGGTACCTTTACAAGCTCATTGACTGGATTGACCATTAGCACCACTTATTATGTAAGGGCTTATGCCACCAACACTGTCGGTACTTCTTATGGAAATGAGATTAGTTTTTCAACACCAACATTAGCAATTGGTGATAGTTATGGAGGAGGCATTGTTGCCTATATATTTCAAAGCGGAGATCCCGGTTATATTTCAGGAGAAACCCATGGCTTGATAGCAGCCCCATCCGACCAGAGTACAGGGATACAATGGTGGAATGGAAGTTATGTAGTAACAGGAGCAACGGCTACTGCATTAGGTACAGGAAATGCAAATACAAATACCATTGTCAGCGTTCAGGGAGCTGGAAGTTATGCCGCTAATTTATGTGCTGATTTGGATTTAGGTGGTCACAACGACTGGTATTTGCCCAGCAAGGATGAGTTAAACAAGCTTTATCTGAATAAAACTGCAATTGGCGGTTTTGTCAGTACGTACTATTGGAGTTCGAGCGAGTACCCTTACTACCTCGCATGGAGCCAGTTTTTCTACAGTGGCTCCCAGCTCTACAGCGGTAAGAGCAACCCGGCCTATGTGCGTGCGGTTCGGGCTTTTTAAAATTTAACTATTTAATAATTGCCGCGAAGCGGCCGAATTTTGTTAGGAACGAACGCAATATCGAGTTTACTCGAATATTGCTAAGAGACGACACAAAATCACGAAAGTAATTTTTTGCGAAAGGCGAGAGCAGGGCAGAACTTGTTCGAGATTTGCCGAGCCGGGCAAAAATCACTGCCAATACATCCTTCGGGATGATTGTAGAAATGCCAATTTTAAGCGTCATTGCAAAGTAGGAACGAAGAAGCAATCCATTGTTTTTATTGTGGAGATAATTCAAACGGATTGCTTCGCTATGCTCGCAATTATGTTGCAAGTAATGAGCAATCCAGACGATTGAAAAGATTCCGTCTGGACGGACGAAGCAAAGTTTCGCTAGTAAAATTTTCAAATATCTAACTTAAGCTGTTCGTTCAAATTAAAACTTCTGCGATGATAGGGAGTAATTCCGTATTTAATAATTGCATCTTTATGTTTTCTTGTGGGATATGCTTTGTTGTTTATCCAATCATATTCGGGGAATTCGCAGTGAATTTTTCTCATGTATTCGTCTCTATGGGTTTTTGCCAGTATTGAAGCAGCAGCAATAGAAAGAAATTTGCCATCACCTTTGATAATACATTCATGAGGAATGTTTTTGTATTGTTTGAACCTGTTTCCATCAATTAATAAAAATTCGGGTATTATTTTTAGTTTTTCAATAGCTCGGTGCATTGCCAGGATTGAAGCATTAAGGATATTGATTTCATCAATTTTAATATTATCGACAATACCAACGCTCCAGGCTATAGCATTTTCTTCAATAATTATGCGAAGTTCATCACGATTTTTTTCGGAAAGTTGCTTTGAATCATTCAATATTTCGTTTTCAAAATCATCGGGAAAAATAACAGCAGCAGCAAAAACAGGTCCTGCAAAACATCCCCTACCCGCTTCATCACAACCGGCTTCAATAAGTTTATTTGTAAATGATTTTTTTAACATCGGAAAATTAAAAAGCAAATAATTATACTATATTGAATTTATCTAAAAATATTGCTAACAGCATTATTGTAAACAAAACATTAACCCAGAATAATTTTTTTACATAAAAGAAATAATTAGCAATTATTACTGAAGCAGGAATAAATAATATTGTTGAATGAATGATGAAATTACTTCCTGCATAAACAAAAGAAAAAATCGTAAAAACTATAAACCAAATCAAAATAAGAGATAATTTCCTAATCTTTATAACTTTTTCATTCAATTTTAAGAGCAAATAGTTCAATGATAAAAGTAATAGAATCACAAAGCTTATGAGAAAAACATAAGCAAAAACAGAATAATCAGCAATTGGAGAATTGAAATTCATGAAAAACATCAGATAATCATCAACAAAAATTTCAAGTTTGTCAAACCAAAAATAATATACAATCAGGAAAAGATATGGAGTTATAAATCCTATTATAGATATTAGCCAGTTTCTCCATGTGTATTGACTAAAAACGAAGAAACTTATCCAAAACAGCAGTAAAAATATTGCCGAAGGAAGATAAAAAAGCGAAGCAATTGCAATAAAAAATCCTGCATTAAAAACTTGCAGAAATGGTTCTTCTTCGTCGTAGAAATGAAAAATTATCCTTAATGAGAGAATAAGAAAAAGATTAGAAAAAAGAACAGGTGTTATTGTCAATAGATTCGTTGAAGAACTCATTAAAATAAAGAAAATCAGCATTGGCAAGTAAGAGTTCCTTGAAATAAAATTTTCATTTCTGATGATAAAATTTAAAAATATTCCTTCGGATAGTAGAATTAAAAAAGCAAGTATGGTATTTATCCAATAATGATTTTCTAAGAGTTTATAAATTTGACCGAATAAAGGTGATGGATTTTCAGTTTTTACAATTTGCCCGGGATTAATAAACACATCAAGCCAAAGCAACAAACTAATTATTATCAGCAAAGATATTTGTTGAAAAGATATTCTCGTTCTAAAAAACTTTATAAACATAAGTATGGTAAATTCTATCTATTAAACTATCAAACATTTCTCTGTTATTTTTCAAATGTTTCTGCTAAGAATTTATTGGAAATAACAAAAAACAAATAACAAAAAAACAAATAATTTTCAATTTATCAATAATCAATTTCCAAAAATATTAATCTTAAAAATCGATATGTAAATATAGAGCATAAGACTCAAAAAAATTCACAAAGAAAATATAAAAATACAAATTGCAACTTAGTGAAAATTTGTGTTTTAGTGTCTTTGTGGCAAAAACATTCTTAACTCTTGATTCGCATTAATAACTATCGGACATTTCTCTGTTATTTTTCAAATTTCAATAAGTCTTGACCAAGGTCTTTTCTGTAGTATTTTTTTTCAAAATCAATAATTTCGGCATTTTTATAAGAATTTTCAAGTGCTTCAGTTAGTGTGTTTCCAAAAGAATTTATTGCCAACACTCTTCCCCCGTTAGTTTTAATAGTTTTGTTTTTCTCATCATAAATTGCTCCTGCATGAAATACCGTACAATTATCAATTTTATTCAAGCCGGAGATGATTTTCCCTTTTTCGTAAGACTCGGGATATCCACCAGAAACGAGCATTATTGCCACCGAATATCTATCATCGGTTTCAATAGTTTTCTTATCGAGATTTTCATCAGCAACTCCTTGAAAAAGGTCGAGCAAATCTGATTTTATTCTCGGAATGATTGATTCGGCTTCAGGGTCTCCCAATCTTGCATTATATTCAATTACAAAAGGATTTCCGTCAACATTAATTAAACCAAAATAAATAAATCCTTTATATGAAATTCCTTCTTTGTTCAAACCATCGACTGTAGGTTTTATAATCCTTTCTTCAACTTTTTCCATAAAATTTTCATCAGCAAAAGGAACGGGAGATATTGAACCCATACCTCCTGTATTTAGTCCTGTATTACCCTCTCCTATCCGTTTATAATCTTTAGCAACAGGAAGTTTTTTATAAGATTTTCCATCGGTAATAATAAAAACCGAAAGTTCAATACCTTTCAAAAAATTTTCAATAATCACCTTTTGACTTGCAAGTCCGAATTTGGCATCATTAAGCATTGAAGTGAGTTCATTTTTTGCTTCTTGGAGATTGTTCACAATAATAACTCCTTTTCCGGCAGCGAGTCCGTCAGCTTTTAAAACATAGGGAGGTTTCAATTTTTCTAAAAATTCAAAAGCTTGATGCAAGGAATTTTTATCAAAAGTCTGATAAGCCGCCGTAGGAATATTATTGCGTTTCATAAATGCTTTAGCAAAATCTTTGCTTCCTTCGAGTTGTGCTGCTGCTTTAACAGGTCCAATCACAGGAATTTTTTTCAACAAATTATCACTTAGGAAGAAATCGTGTAGCCCTTCGACCAATGGCACTTCAGGACCAACAACAAGCATATTAATATTTTCTTTGAGCACGAATTGTTTTATTCCTTCAAAATCATTAATTTTCAAAGAGACATTTTCGCCAATCATTCCTGTTCCGGCATTTCCGGGAGCAATAAATAATTTTTTTAATTTCAGGCTTTCATTCATTTTCCATGCTAAAGCATGTTCTCTTCCTCCGCTTCCTAATAATAAAATTCTCATAGACTTATATCTGGTTTATTGTAATTTTTGACTTACTTTTTAATTAATCATGGACAAAATGTTGCTCGTTTCTCGTAGCTCGTTTCTCGTAGCTCTTTTCTTGTTGCTCGTTTCTCGTTGCTCAATTTGCCTACTGCATTTTGCCTACTGCCTACTATCTCCTCTATTCCTGCAATTTACTTCCATAAGCTAAATCGCCTGCATCGCCCAATCCGGGAACAATGTATGACTTAGAAGTTAGTTCATCATCAATTGCTCCAACCCATAAAGTTACTTCTGTTCCGACAATATTTTTCTTAAGATAATTTATTCCCTGTACACTTGCAATAGCCACTGCAATATGCGTGTGTTTTGGTTTGCCACTGTTCAGCAAAGCTTTGTAGGTTAAAACAACCGAAGCTCCGGTAGCCAGCATAGGGTCAGAAATTATCAAAACTTTGTCAGTAAGTTCAGGGCTTGTTGTGTAATCAACCTGAATATCAAAATTACCATCTTTATAATAGTGTCTGTAGGCAGTAACAAAAGCATTTTCGGAATGGTCGAAATAATTCAAAAATCCCTGATGAGTAGCAAGACCTGCTCTTAAAATCGTGGCAAGAATAGGGTGTTGCTTAATAACTGACATTTTTGCCAGACCGAGAGGAGTTAAAATTTCTTTCTCTTCGTATTCTAATGTTTTGCTTATTTCATAAGCCATAATTTCTCCCAATCGCTCAAGATTCTTCCTGAATCGCATCCTATCAGTTTGGATTTTAGAATCTCTCACCTCTGAAAGGAAATTATTAAACAGTGAATCTGTATTTCCAAGATTTTTTACTTTCATAGAATAATCATTAATATTAAAAAAATTAGAATAATTTTCTGAATCCTTTAACAAACTTAAGTGCAAATTTCAACAAAAAAGGTAAATTATTTTTATAAATATTCAAATAATAAAATTTTTCAGCACCAAAACCATTATAGAAACGAGCTAAATTTTCATCGTTTGACCCTTCAAAATCCAGAATTAATTCCTTCTGGGAATTTTCTTTTATATAGTTATCGATTAACAAAAACATTGCTCCGTTTTTCCGTGCTTCTTCAGAAATTGCAGAAAAAAGGAAAATTGCTTTTTTATTACTTTCTATAAAAAAAGCTCCTGCACAAAGTTCGTTCTTTTCAGAATAAGCTCCATAAATTTTTGCCTTTCCTTTGTAAATACATTTATAAATCAACTTACTAAGAACATTATAATTTTTATCTTTAAGATTTGAAATTTTCTTTCCGCGATTTTCCCTGAACAGTTTAATAATAATATCAGGCTTAGCATTTTCAACTATGCTAACTTTAGATTTTATAGCTTTTTTTATATTCCGTTTTGTGTTGTCAGAATAATTTTTATAAATGTTTTCATAGGAATTTATCAACTCCAATTCATAGGTAATGTTTTCAGTAGCATTAAATTTTGCAGTGTTTATTTTATTTAATTTGTTAACATTAATCTCAATAAATTTATAGTTGGAAGGTATTGCCCTGAAGAATTCTTCTATTTTTTCCTGTGTTAATAAATTTGGTGAGAACACTCCTAATTGTTGCGAAAAATAAGGTTGGAACAAATAATCAATGCTAATTTTCCTGCCGGCAGTTAAGGGAAAAACAATTTTATAATCATCTTCAACCAATGCTTCCCATTTGCTGCACACAATATCAAGATACCATGAATAAGCATAAACTAATCCGTTAATCGAAGCACTTATGCAATGATTCCATTTGTCAAAATCAATCTCGTGGTTTTTAAGATATCTAATCATAAAAATTCTAATTACTAATTTCTAAACAATATCTAAATTAATAATGTCCAAAATTCAATTCTATTTTTTTATTTTTTGTTATTAGTGTCCGATAAAATTAATAGTTCTAAAAAAAGGATGTAAATTTCTCTCAATCAATTTTTGCCTCGCTCCTAAAGGATGAATTAATTCTTAGTAATTTACATCCTTTAGGACAGAGGAAAAGAAATTACTAAGAATTAATTCATCCTGTTCTAAAATAGAACCTTGTTTTTTTCAAATACTCCTGAATATATTGTTTAATCTATGTTTTATTATATTTTATTAAAAATTATCAGACAACAATGATTTTTTTAAATTCGGTTTTCCTAAAGCATATTCAATCATTTCTTCATAAAGCTTTTTCCAGCCTTTCCATCTTTTTTTATTACTCAAAGATTCGTTATGCCAAAGAGAAATGAAAGTACCACCAACAGCCCTAACATTGTCAATTAAAGGTTTTATATAATCCATTGCATCTTTAGCTTCAACATTCATATAATCTTTTAGAGTACCATCCATAACAGCAAAGGGGTGTATTCTAAGATTTGTGGGTAGTTCACTTTCGAGGTCATAAAAATAAAAGGAATCACATATTCCGGCACGAAATCCGATTTCGGAAGCATAACCCATAGAATAATCATCAGTAATGTCGAGGTTAACAAGATTCTGATAAGTTTCTGGTAAATGAAGAATTAAAAAATGCTGCCTGCTTTTTGTAATTTCTTTATTCAAAACAAATGATAAATTTTTTACTTCCTTTGGCAATTTTCCTGAGACAAAATTTGAAGTGTATGATGGATGAATTCCAACATCTGCATAATCGCCTAAAGTTTTTATCAAAGATTGAAATTTTCTACTTTGAGTAGGAATATTCTTATCATTCACACCATAATCGGCAAACAAAATAAAATAAATAGTTTTTAAATTATACTTTTTTTGAATATCAAATTGATACTGATAGTTATCAAAAGGGTCTTCCATTGAGCCGAACAATACTTTTGTTCTTTCAATAATTTCTTTAAAATCAAATTTGCTAACGGATTTAAAATATCCGCCAAGGGTTCTTATAAATCCTTTGAGACGATAGGAATAAGCAGCATCAATATCTATAGTTGGAATAAATGTGTACTTTCTTTCAGCAGTTTTAAAATCGGGATATTTTTGTTTTAAAACTTCTTTAATTTTTTTTGCCCATAGATTTACCACAGGTTTTTGTAAAAATCCTTGTTGATATGCAATGCTTTCTTTTGCATCAAATCTTCCGTAAACATCTTTCAAATAAGGCAAATATTCTTCATAGCGACTAAGGAGATAAAAACTTGCAGCAAATGGGTCAAAAGGTAGTGATGATTCTTTTCTGTGAGTAGGGAAAAATGCTTTTGACTCATCGAAATCGATAAAATTCAGAGTTTGTTCTTTTATTCCTCTTTCAAAAAGTATTTGACTAACAGCAATAAAAATCTCATCATTAAACTGACGTTCCGAATAATTTAATTTTTCTTTTTCATAACCAACGAATTCATCAATATTAGTTGTCAGCGAATAATCAACACCTATTAATTCATTAAAAATTAAATTGAAAACATAATTTAGCCTGTTAGTAATTTTCGATGTATAAATTAATAGCATTTTAATTATTTTTTTTTAAGCATTATTAATCATTTCGGGACAAATAAATTATCTTTTTATAAAATTCCTTCATCTGCAAAGCTAAAATATTTATCATCACCAACAATAATATGGTCAAGAACCGGAAGGTCTAAATATTCTCCTGCTTTTTTTAATTTCTTTGTCAGAGCAATATCAGAATCGCTCGGTTTTATATTTCCCGAAGGATGATTATGGCATAACATAATTGAAGCGGCATTGTTCTCAAGTGCCAATTTAAATATTTTTTTGGGGTCTGCAACAGTACCGGACATTCCACCTTCGCTTATAAATATTTTTTTTAATACTTTGTTTGCTCTGTTTAAAAGAAGAAGCCAAAATTCTTCGTAACGAGAATCTGCAATAACGTCCTGAAAAATTTCAAAAACATCGCGGCTGCATTTTATTTTTTCTCTCTGAACCGCAGCTGATGAACTTCTTCGCTTTCCTAATTCAAGAGCAGCAATAATGCTAATTGCTTTTGCTTCGCCTATGCCTTTATATCTCGTTAAATCTTTAACGGACAACTTCGAAAGTTCAATTATGTTGTCATTTACGTCATTTAATATTCTCATTGAAAGGTCAACCGCAGATTCTTCGGAGTTACCCGAACCTATTAAAATTGCAATCAGCTCTGAAGAGCTTAAAGAACTTTTTCCTTTTAGAAGTAGTTTTTCGCGAGGACGGTCATCTTCTGCCCAGTTTTTTATTGATGGTCTTATTTTATAATTCTCCATTCAAAAACAAAATTATATTCATGTCAATCGAAAACAAGAATATAAAAATATATAAAAAAGGTCTTGCTACTAAAATTAACAAGACCTTTTTTTTTATGAAAAATTTTTCTATAATGAATTCACTTGCTTAGTAAGCTTTGATTTTAGATTAGCAGCTTTGTTTTTATGAACAATATTATGTTTTACCAATCTGTCAATTATCGAAACAATCTTAGGAAGTTTTTCTCCTGCTTCTTTCTTGTCGGAAATAGCTCTGAAACTTTTTAAAGCATTACGCATTGATCTAGCATAATATCTATTGTGAGTTGTCCTTTTTTCATTCGAGCGTATTCTCTTTATCGTTGATTTATGATTTGCCATTATATTTATTTTTTTACTTTAAGTTTTATTTCAAATAATTGGGGGTGCAAATTTATAATTTTTTTTTAATACTTTGCAAGAAAAAATGTTTTTTTAATAAAGATAATTTATCTTCAACAAATTAAAGAATTGTTTTATCATCACTTATTAAAATTATAAATCAAACTTATGCCACTGGAATGATAGTCTGAATAAGGTTTAACATCAATTCCCCAATTGTTTTTATTATAAATCAATTTACCTGTTGCATATCCCAAAACAGCACCAATAAACACATCAGAAGCCCAATGTCTGTTATCATAAACTCTTGAGATGCTTGTTAATCCAGCAACTGAATATACAATAATCGGTATTATTATTTTTTCTTTATATTCAGAAGCTATAACTGTAGCAACAGAAAAAACAGTTACCGAATGCCCCGAAAAAAATGAAAGATGGTCAAAATCCAAAGAGGGTCCATCCCAAATATATGCATCTCCGGGAATATTATCGTCAGGACGATATCTGTGAGATAATAATTTAACCATATAAGCAAATCCACCGGAAATTACAAATGCCTTTGTAGCTAATAAAGCCGTTTTCTTATTAGATTCATTATCATTTGCTGCACCACATATATAAAGCAAACCTAAGGCAGGAATTGTGTAATATCCATTTCCCCAGTTTGAAAATCCATATTTTGAAATCTCATCAACAGCATTAGTTCTATTTCTTTGAAAAAATCCTTGAATTTGTTCGTCATTAAAATATAAAAGAGCACCTATTCCCGCTGTTGCTGTTGCAGATATAATTTCATTTTTGTTCCAATGTAAAGGTGAAATTGCAATATCTTTCACATCAACAAAATATGATTTTATGTATGCTTTATCAATTCTGGCTTTTGTTGAGTCGGTATTATTTTGTGCCGAAACAAAAATAAATTGAAGGCATAAAATTATAATTACTGATATTTTAATATTTACTTTCAATAAATACTATTTTTAATTAATGTAAAAAAAAATCATCTTCATTCTTAAACCGTTAATTCTTTCTCAATTCTTCTTTACCCTAACCCTGAAGGGAATCAGAATTAAGAAAGAATTAAACAAATGTTTGTATCTATAACAATTTGAGTAAATCAAACTCCACCTCCCCAAAAAGCCAACAGCTAAAAGCCAATAGCTAACAGCTAACAGCCAAACTATTCTAAATCTTTAGCTTTGTTCCAATAAACATCCATTTCTTCGAGGGACATGTCTTGTAATAATTTGTCATTTTCCTTAGCCTGTTTTTCAAGATACTGAAATCTTTTTATAAACTTTCTATTTGTTTTTTCCAAAGCGTCTTCAGGATTGACATCAATAAAACGAGCATAATTAACAAGAGCAAAAAGCAAATCTCCAAATTCTTCTTCTATTCTATCTTTTTTAGAATTATTTTCAACTTCTGTTTTTAGCTCGTTCAATTCTTCCAGAACTTTATCCCAAACCTGATGAGGTTTTTCCCAATCAAAACCTACGCCTCTTACTTTTTCCTGCATACGAATAGCTTTCACCAATGGTGGCAATGACTTAGGAACACCTTCTAAAACAGATTTTTTTCCTTCTTCATTTATTTTAATTTTTTCCCAGTTATTAGCAACGTCTTCAGCAGTTTGAACTTTTACGTCACCAAAAATATGTGGATGACGTTTTATAAGTTTTTCGTTAATATTATTAATAACATCTTTAATATCAAAAGCATTTTGTTCAGAACCAATTTTTGAATAAAAAACAATATGAAGCAATAAATCGCCTAATTCTTTTTTTATCTCATCTACGTTTTTTTCAAGGATAGCATCTGATAACTCATAAGTTTCTTCAATTGTAAGGTAACGAATGCTTTCAAAAGTTTGTTTTTTATCCCATGGACATTTGTCTCTTAATTCATCCATTATTTCAAGCAAATGTTTAAATGCCGCTAATTTTTCTTCCATTACAATTAAATTTTGGCAAATGTAAGGATTTTGATAATATTAATATTTTGTAAGTTCAATTAAGAAATGCGACTTTTAATCGCGAAAAAATGGAAGTAAAATAATATTATTCAGGAAAGGAAAGAGATAAAAAAATATCTCCTTCTCTTTCGCTGAATTGCT
>Ga0307991_1000533_pt1 | contig 27386 bp, 22 predicted proteins | sample EllFjometagen131_FD_203146 | JGI IMG/M metagenome (GOLD analysis project Ga0307991, IMG submission 203146) | Marine microbial communities from Ellis Fjord, Antarctic Ocean - #131 | ecosystem: Environmental > Aquatic > Marine > Unclassified | place: Southern Ocean | collected 2014-10-08 | reverse complement strand
AATTCTTATTTTCTTTAATCTTATCAGGTCCCAAGACAAGAACCGTTCCTGTAGCAGTATATAATTTTATGTCTTATGGAAAGATTGACTGGGCAGGTATCGGAGCGGCAGCAACCATAATTGTTTTCCCGGTTTTGATCTTTGCATTTTTTGTAAGAAATAAAATTGTAGAAGGTTTGACCAGAGGCGCCCTTAAAGGATAAATCATTAAATTACTCAAACTCTTTCCGTTACACCATAAGAAGAGGATGAAGCAGAAAGAGGAATTAGGGACAACAGGCCTATTTTCATTAAAAACTGTAAAACCTGCATAACAATTTGAAATACAGCTGATTTAACCTCATTCAATCACCAGATGACATAGAAAAAAGAGAAACGTTTGCAAGTTTACACCTTTTAGTTCGTATGCTGAAAAAATTATTATTTGAAAAAAGGATTTTTTCATATATTGTCGAATAATAAAATAGTATAAAAAGCAAGGCATCTAAAAAATGTTTTTAAGTTGAGATCTCAATTTTACATATAATAAGATAAAAAAATCGTTTTATATAGAGCCGTGGAGGATAATGATGTACAAAAAAAGGATGCTTCAATTTGGGGCAGGGAATATTGGGAGATCATTTATTGGACAACTATTTTCTCGTTCGGGATACGAAGTCGTTTTTATTGATATTAATAAAAAATTAGTAAAAGAGCTTAATAACAAGAAAAAATATAAATTAGTAATAAAAAGAAATAAACTTCCTGATGAAATTATTTTAATAAAAAATGTAAGGGCAATAGATGGAGGCGACAAAGAGGCAGTTATTAGAGAAATAGTCGAAACGGATATCATGGCTACCGCAGTTGGGAAGCATGCCTTGCCTCAAATTGTTCCGGTAATTACTCAGGGACTTAAATTGAGATATGAAAAAAGAGGAAAAAATCCTTTAGATATTATTATTGCCGAGAATTTGAGGAATGCAGAGTGCTATTTGAGAAAGGAATTTAAAATTTATCTACCACAAGAGTATCCATTTGATGAACTGGTTGGATTAATAGAATCAAGCATAGGGAAGATGGTTCCTCTAATGAAAGAGGAGGATAAAAAAAGGATTTAGTGTGGATATATGCCGAACCTTATAATACTCTTATTGTGGATAAAAAAGGATTTAAAAGCTCCCTTCCTCACGTTAGGGATCTGTGGGCTGTTGAAAATATCAAAGCCTATGTAGACAGAAAACTTTTCATCCATAATCTTGGTCATTCTGCATCAGCCTATTTAGGATATCAATATAATTCAGAAATGACCTTCATATATGAGGCATTAGAAGTGCCGGGAATTTATAACACTGTTCGGGAGTGTATGAAGCAATCAGCGATGGCTTTGAATAGAGAATACCCTAAAGACCTTAGCCTACAAGATTTACAAAACCATATCGATGATCTACTTTTTAGATTTCAAAATAAATCATTAGGAGATACTATTTTTCGAGTAGGTAGAGATTTGTATCGTAAGTTAGAAAAAAATGAAAGATTAATAGGACCAATGCTTTTAGCTCAAAGACAGGGCACTCCATACAATAAGATCAAAAGAGCATTTTATGCTTCTTTAGATTTTAAAGCAAAAAACGAGAAAGGTGAAATGTATCCCCAGGATAGAATATTTTTCCAGCGAGAATATCCAAGAGGATTAAAACATATATTAAGAAGTGTTTGTCATTTATCTAGCCATCAGGAGGAAGAAGCAAAAATTATGAAAGAAATTGAAAAAAAGAATCAAATTTAAAAAAGATAAATAACGACATATTTATTTATTCTAATAATGGGAGGGTTTTATGGATATAGTTGTTGCCGGTCATATTTGTTTAGATATCATTCCGGATTGGAAGATAGGGAGTATTAAAAATATAGTTCCCGGACATGTTCTGGAAATGGAAGGATTGAAATTATCAACCGGAGGAGCTGTAGCAAATACGGGAATCGCTCTTAAAAAATTGGGTATAAGAACTACTTTATTAGGAAAAATTGGCGCAGACGCCTTTGGAAAAGTTATTTTAGAAAACCTGCAAAAAGAAGACAAAACGCTTGCAGAAAATATGATTATTAGCAAAAATGATATTTCTTCTTACACTATTGTTTTAAATCCACCGGATACTGATAGGATTTTTCTACATTATCCCGGCCCCAATCATACCTTTAATGCCGATGACATCCCTTATGAAAAAATAATAAACAGCCGCATCTTCCACTTTGGATATCCCCCTTTGATGCAGAAATTTTTCGAGAACGATGGAAAAGAGCTGGTAAAAATGTTGCGAAGGATTAAAGATATGAATATCATTACAAGCCTGGATATGGCTATGCCGGATCCGGAATCTCCTGCCGGTAAAGTGGATTGGTTCAAATTTTTTAAAAATGTTTTACCTCTGGTGGATATTTTTATACCCAGTATTGATGAACTATTATTTATGTTAAGACCGGTGAAGTATAATAAAATACTTAAAAAGAAAGAAAGCCTTGACCATAAATTATTAAATCAATTAAGTGAACAATTAATTGATTATGGTGCGAACGTGGTGGCAATAAAATTGGGAGATCAGGGTCTATACTTAAAAACGCACCAGATAGAAAGAAGCAATTTATCATCAATGGTAAAGCCCCAAGAATGGAATTACCGACAAATATTATCCCCGTGTTTTTCTGTGGAAGTGAAAGGCACTACTGGAACCGGTGATGCCACTATTGCTGGATTTTTGGCTCAACTTTTGGATGGTGGAGAGCCGGAAAAGTGCCTTATTTTTGCAACTGCCGTGGGTGCTTGTTGTGCAGAAGGTATTGATGCAACTGAAGGAATTGTGACCCCTACTGAAATATTAAAAAGAATAAAATCCGGGTGGGAGTATTTGCCTCTTTCTATTTTAATGGAAAATTGGAAATATGATTCTCAATCTAAGATTTGGAAAGGCCCGGAAGATCAACATAGGTGATAATTTTAATTTACATGTAAATACAAATAAAAATTTTTAAGAAAGGGGAAAAATGAGAGAGGAAGAAAAAAAAGAAATTAAAGTGATGGCACTTGAATACTTTCAAAAAGCAGGCATCATTCTTTCTCTAAAAGAGAAAGAAAATATGGAAATTACCGATCTTGGCTTAAATGATTTTAGAAAAACCGGCCTTGCTTTAGTCGTTTATGTAAATAATTCGAGATATTGTGCGAAAGAAATGATATTACTTCCTAATCAAACTTGCCCTGAGCATCGTCATCCCGATAATGATGGTATGGAGGGAAAGAGAGAAACATTCCGTTGTCGATATGGTAAAGTCTTTCTCTATACAGAAGGAAAGAGAGTAAATAATCCCAAAACTCATCCTCCTGCCAGTGACGAAAAATATTATACCGCATATCATGAAATTATCCTATTGCCCGGGGATCAATATACTATTAGTAAAAATACTCTCCATTGGTTTCAGGCAGGCGATGAAGGAGCGGTTATTTCGGAATTTTCCTCTCCGAGCGACGATGCTAGTGATTTTTTTACTGACCCGCGAATTAAGAGAGTATCTCATGATTGACAGTTTTATTAATAGAGATTTAAAGTTTATTGTGAATTAAAAATATTACAAATTACAGATAAATTTTTTTGATCGTTGTCAAATAAATTAATATTATTTTATGGAGAAAATAAATAATTAGAAATTATTGTTGACAAATAAAAATAAATTATTTAAAATATATAGTAAGTAAAGTTTACTAACTAAAACGAAGGAGCTATCATGATAGTTTTAAAGCCGGAAGATACGCGAAAAAAAAACGCCATAACCTTGCTTCACCTTTTACTAAAAGAAGACGGTATCTCCCGGGTAGAATTATCCCGCATGACTGGTTTAACTAAAACCACTGTTTCCGCTATAATCAAAGGGTTTAAAGATTCCGGCATTGTCGAAGAGTCAAACCAAATTTCTAATGGCAATATGGGAAAAACGCCTATTCCTCTCCATATTAAAGCAGATGCAATTTATACAATAGGTGTACATGTCAGCAGGCAAAGAGTGGAGACACTATTGATGGATGCACAAATGAATATTATCACCTATATTACCGGAGAAAATTATAAAAAATTTACTCCGGAAGATATCATCGATAGTTTATTTTTGAATATTAATAAAATAATGAAATATGCGAAAAGAAAGGAAATTGAAATTGGAGTGATTGGTATCGGTATACCAGGTCCTTTAGATGCCCAGACCGGTGTAGTAAAACAACCACCAAAATTTAAAGGATGGAATAATGTTCCCTTGAGGGATATTATACAAAAGGAGTACAGAATTCCCGTATGGATAGAGAATGATGCCAACGTTTCAGCTTTGGCAGAAAAGTGGCTGGGAGGTGGCAGAAATATACATAATTTTATCTGTATACTGTTAAATGAAGGTATAGGAGCGGGACTTATTATCAATGAAGAACTTTATCAGGGAACTTATAATTTTGTAGGAGAAATCGGACATTTTTTATGTTATGAACAAGGACAATTTAAGTATCTGGAGGATATTGCCGGAGTGGATGACTTATTGCATTTGGCCGATTCACAAGGCTTGCCCGTAAAAAGTGTTAAAAAAATTGCTGAATTAGTTCAGCAAGATAATCAAATTGCACAATCAATTGTGGAAAAGGTAGCAACATGGATAGGTTCCGCGGTCGTTAATGCTATTCATATGATTGGACCACAGACCGTATTTATTGGAGGGAAAATGGCTGTTTTAGGAGAACCTTTAATTCAACCAATCAGGGAAATTGTTTCTCATTATTTATTCGGAGAGCAATCAGTAGACATCCAGTTTTCCAGTATTTCATCAGATGCGGCATCTAAAGGAGCTGGAATTTATGCCATGATACATTATTTGGAAAAAAAGAGTTCAGAAATGTAAAAAGTCTGAAGAGTTAGGAAAATTTATTATTTCCCAATGGGAATTTCTTAAAACACAGATAAAACAGGAAAAGCTAACCGAGGTATTTTGCATCAAGTAGAAAATCAAAAATTGAAGGAGGTGGTTAAGGAGAATAAATAAATAGTATTTCACTTTCATGTTTTCAAATATTTTCTTGAATGAGTAATGTAATAAGTGTATCTATTATTATTTAAGGAGAAGAAAAAATGAAAAAACTTACTATTAGTATACTGTTAATCTGTTTAGTTTTATTTTTTGTATCTATGACATGTGCAGCTGCATTGAAATTTGCCTTTATGCCTGGTATCGCTGATCCCTTCTACTTTACTATGGAGAAAGGTGCCCAAGCCAAAGCAGATGAATTAGGAGTAGAATTAATTGTTGGAGAATATCCTAAAGCATGGGGCCCTGAATATCAAGTACCCATATTGAAAGCTTTAGTTGCGAGAGGGGATATTGATTTACTCTTTACTGCTCCTACTTCCACAGAAGCCTTAATTCCTGTTTTGAAAGAAATTCATGATAGTGGTATTCCGATTATTACTGTCGATACTTATCTTGGAGATGGAGATTATAGTAAACCAAGTAATTATGATTTCCCTCTTTCTTATATAGGAACGGATAATTTCTTAGGAGGTGAAGTAGTTGCCGGACAATTGGCTCTTATGCTAGGTGGAAAAGGGAAAGTATTTTTAGAAAATACTAATCCTGATACATCCAGTGTCATGAATAGAGAATTGGGTTTCCGGGCGGGAATAAAGATATTCCCTGACATGGAATTAGCCGGAGTGGAATATTGCCTTGATGTCCAGGAAACAGCCATTGCTCAGGTTAGTGCAGCCTTACAGAAAAACCCCGATTTAGGTGGAGTATTCGGAGTAAATGTATTCAGTGCTCAAGGTGCATATCAGGCTGTGGTTAATGCCGGATTAGAAGAAGTAGTTAAAATTGCAACCTGGGATGCAACGGAAATATTGATTGAAGCTTTAAAAAGAGGGGAACTAGATTTGATTTTAGCCCAGATGCCCGGAGAAATGGGATCTTTGTGTGTGGAATGGGGGGTAAAACATCTTACTGAAGGAGCAGAACTTCCAAAGAAAGTCATTCCAGGTTTCTTTGTTTTCACTCAGGATAATGTAAACGATCCCGAAGCACAGAAATATATTTACAAGTAAAGTGAACTCAAAAACTTGAATAATTTGTAGTATAAAATTACTGACAGGGAGTATTTATTTTACTCCCTGTCAGTAATTTCATGTCTTCATCACAATAAGGAATGGTTATGGCTGAATCAAATAATGGTTCTCTATTTAATTTAAATAAAATTAGCGAAAGTAAAACGTTTGGTTTTTTAGGTAAAAATTGGGCATTTCTCTTTCTTGTAATGATGCTAATGCTATTTAGTGTCTTAGGAGAAAATTTTCTTAGTATGAACAATTTTAATAACATTATCCTGGGAATAAGTTCTCTGCTTTTATTAGCAAGTGGGGAGACTTTTGTAATCATTAGTGGCGGCATTGATCTTTCCATTGGTTTTATAATGGGTTTTGTATGTGTAAGTTCAGCCATCATTATGAGAGATTTAAATACGGCAGGCTACTCTCCGGTTATTTCTATTATAGCAGGTTCATTTGCAGGACTTTTATTAGGATTAATTCCTGGAATTATTAATGGATATTTAGTGGCCAAATTAAGAGTGCCGCCCTTTATTGCTACTCTTGGTATGTGGGGAATCGCCAATGGCCTGGCCTGGAGAATTTCCAATGGTTTTCCTATTGGTTTTTTACCTTTACAGGTACGAAACATTGGTAATGCATACATTGCTTATTTTTCCCCTAAGAAAGGTTTTTCCTTTTTTATAAAACCTGAACTGACTGAAAGAAAGGATATTTTGAACTTATTAAAAATTATTCCCTTACCTGTCTTATTGATAACCTTTATTATGATTATATTTGCTTTTATTTTATCTCGAACTAAATTTGGACAGCATACTTATATTATTGGTGGGAAAGTAGATGTAGCCATAAGAGCAGGAATTAATGTCCCATTGCATTTAATTAAAGTGTATACCATATCTTCATTTTTTGCATCAGTTGCCGGTATATTACTCGTTTTCAAATTGAATATGGGCGTTCATACTCAGTATACTTCCAGTTATGAACTTTTTGCCATTGCAGCAGTCGTTATAGGCGGAGCAAGTCTTACTGGTGGAAAAGGATCGATTTGGGGTACTGCCGTTGGTGTATTACTAATTGGTACATTAAATAATGGTTTGATGATGATGGGACTACCCATTTTTTATCGATACATTGCCACCGGATGTATTTTGATTATTGCTGTTTTGATCGACCAGTTTTTTCCAGAGTTGGTGCATAAAGAATGAAAAATTACGATAAATCAAAAGAAATTGGGATTAGTATTCTAAGGAAATGGATTTTTATATTTTTAGTAGGAGAAGTAATTTTATTTAGTATAGTCGGGACAAATTATTTTAGTTTAAAAAATATACAAAATATTATATTATCTTCAACAACGGTTCTTTTGCTGGCTACCGGAGAGACTTTTGTTATTATTACCGGTGGCATTGATTTATCTGTTGGTTTTATGGTTGGATTCAGTTCGGTAGTATGTGCAAAAATAATGGTTAATTTAGAAGCAGCAGGATTTTCTCAACTTATAGCCATAACCTTAGGGATACTATTGGCTCTTTTATTTGGGCTGATTCCTGGATTTATAAATGGTTTTTTAGTGGCAAAATTAAGAGTACCGTCATTCATTGCAACATTTGGAATGTATGGTATTGCTTATGGGTTTGCAGAGATTATCTGTAATAACGTACCTGTTCATAATTTACCTACTTCTTTAGGTTCGCTGGGACATGGTTATTTGTTTTACTGGTTACCGGAGAAAATATTTAGTTTTTTAAGTAAACCGGAAAACCTTACCCGAGAAGAACTAACACATTTGGTATCAATTATCCCCAATGTAACGGTCATTACTTTTATTTTTATTGGTATTTTTGCCTTTATATTGGCTAAAACGAAGTTTGGACAGCATACTTATGCCATTGGTGGAAATATAAATGCAGCGGAGAGGGCGGGAGTGGATGTCAAAGTTCATTTAATTAAAGTATATATGATATCTTCATTTTTTGCCTCACTTGCCGGAGTCATGTATGTATTACAATTTATTACCGGTCGAGCTCCGGCAGGCAGTGCTCGTTTAATAGATGCTGTGGTGGCAGTAGTCATTGGCGGAGCTAGTTTAAGTGGTGGTAAAGGAACAGTAATAGGTACGTTTATCGGCGCTATCATTATCGGCGCTTTAGAATTAGGTCTAGTCAATTTAAGCGTTCCTACTTATAATTTGCATATTGCCGTTGGTTGTATCCTTATTTTTGCGGTGTTAATTGATCAATTTTCACCTGAATTAATACAAAATGAAGGGGAGATTTAGTAAGGAGGATTACAATGGAACCTTTGTTAGAAGTAAAAAATATTACAAAACGATTTGGTGGTTTAACTGCAGTTGACGATGTTAGTATACAAATTTATCCAGGTGAAGTTGTTGGAATTTTAGGTGATAACGGAGCAGGTAAGTCTACTTTAATTAAAGTAATTTCCGGCGTGCATCATGCTGAAGCGGGTCAGATATTTTTTGAAGGCCAAAGGGTAAAAATTAGCAATGCGATGGAAGCATTGAAAATTGGGATAGAAACGATTTATCAAGATTTAGCTTTGGCTGAAAATATGAATGTCTATTCCAATATCTTTTTAGGCCGAGAAAAATTAAGGAAATTTTTGGGTTTAGTCAATGTACTGGACCATGAATATATGCATAGTGAATCCAAAAAAGTACTAAATCGCTTGGAAATTAAGATCCCATCTTTAAAAAATAAAATCAGGAACCTGTCTGGAGGACAAAGGCAGGCGGTAGCTATATCACGCTCTATATACTGGAATGCAAAATTATTAATTATGGATGAACCTACAGCTGCTTTGGGTGTGGCTGAGCAAAAAAAAGTGTTAAATTTGGTTAAAACTTTAAGTTCTCAAGGTGTTTCCATTATTATGATTAGTCATCAGCTCCATGATGTATTTTCAGTTGCTACGAGGTTGATCATTATGCGCAGAGCTAAAAAAGTAGCAGAAAGAGTTACAGAAAAGACCAATGCCGATGAAGTAGTTGGTTTGATTGTGGGTTCCCTGCCCGGAGATTAAGTAGAAGTTTGGGTTACAGGAACCCGTTATAGGGGAGTATCACGTGTAAAGGCATTGCTTCCAGGAATAACTCAATATATAAGTTAATAGAAGCCTTAAGTCAAAAAAAAGTCCCTGAAAGCAATGGAATATTTCTTATGGAAGCACCGGACTCCTTGAGGAAGCAATTAGAATTAGAAGAGGAGTAAAAATAAAATAAATATGGAGAAAAATAAATTTAGTTGTTTAATTAATCCATTTTAAGAGGAGTAATAATCTCGATATTCTTATCTTCCAATATATCGTGATATTCATTTGGCAATGGTTTATCGGTTATAATCGCATCTACGTTTTCAATACCAGTTGTCCGGAAGATAGATGCCTTATCAAATTTACTGGAATCTACCAGAAGATAATGAAGCCTGGAATTTTCGAACATCTTTACTTTAATGTTCCCTTCCATGACACTAGATTCATAGATGCCTCTTGTATCTAACATCGTACAGGAGAAGAAGAATTTAGTCACCTTTATTTTTGATAACATTTTTTCTGCGAGTGGACCAACCGTTGAGAAGTAGCCATGTCTTATATTACCTCCAATAAGAACCAAATCTATTTTATAAATACTCATTAACTCAACTGCCATATAAATATTATTAGTTATAATATGCAGGTTATGAGAAGAGAGGGCTAATGTACGGGCAAATTCGTAGCAAGTTGTGCTGGTATCTAAAAAAATCGTATCTCCTGATTGCACAAATCTTTTGGCTAATTCTGCTATCGTTCTTTTTTGTTCGAGATTGGTATTAAGCCTTTCATGAAATCTTTTATCGTAATCCCGAGCTATTTTAATAGTACTGTACTCTTTTGTTATAGATTTTTGGTCTGCTAATTTTTTAAGGTCTCTCCTGATGGTAACCAGAGAAACATTCATTTTTTCAGCAAGTTCTACCGGAGAGATAAAATTACTATTTTGGATTAAATCTAACATTTTTTCAAGTCGCTCTGCTTTACCCATATACTATTTCCACCTATTTAGTAAGTATTAGTAAATTACATTCGGCACAATGCATCTGTTTACTTGCCTAATATTATATTATATGATAAAAATAAAGTCAACATATGACGATATAATGATAATATCTTGACAAAAAAGATAAAAATAGTTAGAATATTATCAAGTAGTTTTCATTTTAATAAAAAAAGGAGGTTAATAAAATGAAAAGACAAAAATTTGTACTGATGATAGTATTGATCGCAATTCTTATTTCATCTGTGGTTTCTTTTTCAGCAGCAGAGGCAAAACTCTATATCCCCGTAATTTCAAAGGGCTTTCAACACCAATTCTGGCTGGCAGTTAAGGCCGGGGCTGAAAAAGCTGCCGTAGACTATGATGTGACCATCACCTTTGAAGGACCCGAGAACGAGTCTATGGTTGATAAGCAAATGGATATGCTGCAGGTCGCTATTGACAAGGATCCTGCCGCAATTTGTTTTGCCGCCGTTGACTCCAAAGCTGCCATTCCTCTGCTTGAGCAGGCAAAAGCAAAGGGTATCCCCATAATCGGTTTTGACTCCGGTGTTGACAGTGACATTCCGCTGAGTACAGCAGCCACCGATAATATTGCCGCAGCTGCATTGGCAGCCGATAAAATGGCAGAACTGATCGGCGGAGCCGGCGAAGTGGCGATTATCGCTCATGACCAGACCAGCCGTACCGGTATCGATCGTGTCAAGGGCTTTACCGACAGAGTTGCAGAAAAATATCCGAACATCACCATTGTCTCTACCCAGTATGGCGGTGGGGACCATCTGAAATCAACTGACCTGGCCAAAGCTGTCATTCAGGGCAATCCTGAGCTTAAAGGCTTCTTTGGTGCCAACGAGGGCTCAATCATTGGTGTCATGAATGCCGTGCAAGAATTTGGAATGAAGGGCGAGCTGGTGGTTATCGGTTATGACTCCGGCCAACAACAGATGGAAGCCATCCGATCCGGCCTTCTAGCCGGCGCAATCACCCAGGATCCCATCGGTATTGGTTACAAGGCTGTCGAGGCGGCGGTAAAAGCTTATAAAGGCGAAACACTTCCTTTATTCATCGACACCGGTTTCCACTGGTATGACAGCACCAACATTGATGACCCGGTAATTGCAGCGCTGCTCTATAAATAGAAACACCTTAGAATAAACAAATAAACTAAAAATATTATAATAATAATGAGAGGCTGTTCAAAAAGATATGAATAGCCTCTCGCAATATAAATAGCTGTTTATCAATGAAATTAATCATTAAAGGTAAACACGATAGTAGGGCATTATGGAGGCATTTTAAATACCAGAAAAAGAAGAAGAAAAGCTATAGTATTTATGAAAAGCGCGGGCAGATTCCAGAGCAGGTATGAATTGATAAGCAACCACGGCAAAGAATTGCCGAACACGCCGCGATCGCAGAGACTTTGAAAAAGCGCATAGGTTATTGATATATTATGTCTAAATATGCTAATATGCTAATAATGTAATGGTAGTATGATATCTCGTTACCATTATTTTCGTGGACTTGTATATGCTCAAAGTGAAATTTTTAGTGGTGAGGATGGCTCATGGATGATGTCCTGCTCTTGATGGAGGGAATTGATAAGTCTTTTCCCGGTGTAGATGCCCTTAAAAAATGCCGGTTTGAATTAAAAGCCGGAGAAGTGCATGCTTTGGTTGGTGAAAATGGTGCCGGAAAATCAACTTTGATGAAAGTAGTCGCTGGCGTATATTCAAAAGACGCCGGGCGAATTTTTTATAAGGGGAAGGAAGTACATATTCCCAACCCCCGGGCAGCACAGCGTCTGGGGATTAGTATGGTTCACCAGGAACTTAACCTGATGCGCCACCTGACCGCTGCTCAAAATATTTTCATCGGCCGTGAACCGGTTCGGGGAGTACGGATCTTACTTGATGAAAATGCCCTGAACGATAAGGCTCAGGAAATCATCGATATGCTGCACCTGAAGCTGAATCCTCGCTCCAAAGTTGCGGATATGAGTGTTGCCAAACAGCAAATGGTTGAAATTGCCAAAGCCCTCTCTTTTGATTCCGATGTGCTTATTCTGGACGAACCTACGGCGGCATTGGCTCAGGTGGAAATTGTAGAGCTGTTCCGTATCATTCGCCAGCTTCGGGATAAGGGTGTGGGAATTATCTATATCTCTCACCGGCTGGAAGAACTCAAACAGATTTCTGACCGCATTACGGTGATGCGTGATGGTTTGTATGTGGATACGGTTTCAACACAAGGGGTCGAGATTGACCAAATCATTAAAATGATGGTGGGCCGCGTCATTTATGAATCTTCACCTGAAATTCCCGAGAATCCCAGCCAGGAAATAGTATTGGAAGTAAAAAACCTCAACCGGGGAAACGAGATTAGAAATGTCAGCTTCAATTTAAAACGGGGTGAAATATTGGGTTTTGCCGGTTTGGTGGGCGCCGGACGTACGGAGGTGGCGCGCGCTGTATTTGGAGCGGACTCTTTCGACTCAGGGGAGATTATTGTGAAGGGCAAGAAAGTCAAAATCAAAGGCCCGAGCGATGCCGTGAACCATGATATTGGTTACCTGTCTGAAGACAGGAAGCAATATGGATTGTGCCTGGGGTTGGATGTAGAAACCAATATAGCGTTGGTCATCATTAGCAAACTAACCGGTTTTTTAGGGTGGATAAAAAATATAAAAGTACGCGAAATTGTAAAAGGCATCGTCAACAAGTTATCCATAAAAACCCCCAGCTTGAATCAGAAAGTCAAGAATCTTTCAGGCGGCAACCAGCAGAAATTGGTGATTGGCAAATGGCTGGCTAAAGATACCGGTATTCTATTATTCGATGAACCTACCCGCGGCATTGATGTGGGGGCAAAGAGCGAGATTTATCATTTATTGAATAACCTGGTTCACCAGGGCAAATCAATTATTATGATTTCTTCGGAGCTTCCGGAAATTCTTCGTATGAGCCATCGGGTGGTGGTGATGTGTGAAGGCCGGGTTACCGGTGAACTGGACTATGGAGAAGCAACCCAGGAAAGCATCATGCAATTAGCGACTCTTCGAAATAATGGCAATCTATCAAATAACTAGGAGAATAGGATAAATATGATTATAAAAACTGAAACCATCACGCGAGAGAAAAAAGCACGGTCAGATACCATACAGAGATTAATGGCTTTCGGGGCGTTAATCATCATTTTTGTTGGTTTCTCTTTTGCATCCCCTTACTTTTTCACCTTCCGGAATGTGATCGGAATACTCATTTCTACCGCTGTTAACGGCCTTCTGGCTATCGGGGTGACCTTTATTATCATTACCGGTGGCATTGATTTATCGGTGGGTACGGTAATGACACTGTCGGCGGTTATGACCGGTGTATTTATCACTTATTGGAATCTGCCCGTTCCCTTGGGAGTCATGGCAGGCATATTGACCGGGAGTACAGCTGGTTTTTTCAATGGCATCATGGTCTCTAAATTTAAATTACCGCCATTTGTTGCTACACTTGGGATGTTGAATGTGGCCAGAGGATTTTCGCTGGTCATTTCTAAACTTAGCCCCATTTATTTTGACCTTGATAAGTCAGTCAGCAGCATTGCCATGGGTTCAATCCTGGGTAAAATCATTCCCGGGTTTGAAATTCCCAATGCCGTGCTGATCATGTTCGGTTCCGCGATTATTGCCAGCCTGATACTTTCCAAGACCATATTAGGACGCTACACTTATGCCATCGGCAGCAATGAAAAAGCAGTCCAGTTATCCGGTGTCAATATTGTTTTCTGGAAAACTGCCATTTATGCCGTCGCCGGGATTTTTATCGGCATTGCCGGTGTTGTTATCGCTGCCCGACTGAATTCTGCCCAACCCTCGTTGGGGCTTGGCTACGAATTGGAGGCAATCGCCGCGGCCGTCATCGGCGGCACTTCCTTAAGCGGTGGAGAAGGCACCATACTGGGCACCATTATAGGCGCCTTTATTATCAGCACACTCACCAACGGCCTGCGCATCCTGTCCGTACCGCAAGAGTGGCAAATAGTTATTACCGGCTTCATCATTATTTTTGCGGTCTATCTGGATGTTCTCCGCCGTGGAAAGCAATCATAAAAAATCAGGAAATTATTTCGGTTTATTAAACCGTATCTTTATAAATAAGCAGAAAAGTCAAAAGAATTTATAAAAGAAAGAAGAGGTGATTTAATGTTAAAGAAAATTCCCCCGATAATATCTCCTGAGTTGATGTATATGCTTATGAAAATGGGGCATGGAGACGAAATATTGCTTGCCGATGGCAACTATCCCACCGAAAGCAAAGGGATTCACGTGGTAAGAGCAGATGGCCTTGGTATTTCAGAATTATTAGAAGCTATATTGAATTTTTTACCTCTTGATACATTTGTTGAAGAAAATATCATTTTCATGGATAATGGCAAAGAAGAAAAACCACTTATTTGGAAGGAATATAGAAAGATTATAAAAGAAAAGACAAAAGACGCTAAAATTGCCGTGATAGAAAGGTATAAATTTTATAATAGAGCAGACAATATTTTTTTCATTATAGCAACAAGCGAACGAGCACTTTATGCAAATATAATTTTAAAAAAGGGTGTAGTTTGAAAGCAATATTTTATAAGTGAGGGAGTAATAAGATGTTGAAACCAGTCCTCTGTGGAGGAGAAATCTTGCTTGATTTTATTTCAAAACAGGTGGGCAAAGGACTTGATCATAGTATCTTATTTGAAAAAAGGCCTGGCGGTTCTATTTTTAATGTTGTTGTTGGTTTGAGAAGACTAGGGGTTCCAGTTTCTTTCTTAACAAAAATAGGGGGAGATGAATTTGCCCAAGGGCTGATGGATATTATAAGAAAAGAGAAAATAAATACCGAATGTCTAAAAAGAGATGTTAACTTAAAAACTACTCTCGCATTTGTAGCAGTTAATAAAGAAGGAAAACCTGAATTTAGATTTTACAGAGATAACGCATCTGATACAATGTTGACTATTCCTGAGGTAAGAGATATAGATCCCAAGAATTATTCTATATATCATTTTGGTTCAATTTCTTTACTTGAAAAACCTGCTTCAGATGCTTATTTAGAATTATTGAATATGTTTTATAAAGAGAAGGTAATTACCTCTTTCGATCCCAATATAAGACCATCATTAATAAAAGATAAAAAAGATTTTTTAAATATGTTTTTTAAAATATCTAAAATGGTTGATATTTTAAAGATGAGTGATGATGATCTAAAATATATTACCGGTTTAACAGATGCAAAAGAAGGTTTAAGAAAAATATTGAATAAAATTAATTCTTCTTTAATTTTAGTTACTCTTGGCAAGAATGGAGTGCTAAGTTATTATAAGGGACAATTTATGCATATCCCTACTTTTAATAAAATAAGAATTAAAGAAACAACCGGTTGTGGAGATGCCTTTATGGCAGCTATAATATATGGATTATTAAAGTATGAAAACTTTTTACATCTTTCAACATCAAAGTTAGTAGAAATTCTTACTTTTGCAAGTGGAGTAGCTACGATTGTAGGAACACGGTACGGAGCATCTAATTCTATGCCTCGACTTCAAGAAGCAGAAGAATTTATCTCCCTCTACCATAAAGAGAGATAAATAGAATTTTTATTATATTTACAGTTAAATAAGAAAACATAAGGCACATTAAGGGGATTGCAGTCAAGACTTTATTGTACTAAAGAAGGCCTAAGTCCATATTTGGAGAGTATTAGCTTTATTACTAAAAGGAAGAGGAGGTCGTTGTGAATAGTATTCTGCAAGTTTTCCGCCAGATTATCCCTATACTTCTACTAATATTTTTAGGTTACCTAATCAAGGTTAAAAATTTTCTTTTAGAGAAGACCATAGAAGAGGTTAAAAAACTTGTTGTAAATATTACTTTGCCTTGTCTATTATTTATTTCCTTTCTCAGCATAGAAATAAAGTTTTCATATAGTGCGATATTTGTTTTGATGTTTTTCTTTTGTCTGTTTATGATTTGCTACGGAAGATTTTTAAAAGAACGTTTTCATATTAAACATGAGTATTTTCCGTTTCTTGTTGCTGGATTTGAATACGGAATGTTAGGAGTAGGGCTTTTTGGTAGTGCATATGGCTTAGAAAAGATAGGTTATCTGGCTATTATGGATTTAGGACATGAGTTTTTTATCTGGTTTATTTTTGTGTCATTGCTTCTATCAAAAAGAAATGGAACGCAGGATATCAAGCAATTGGTCAGAAATTTTCTGAAATCTCCCGTTATTATAGCCATATTTTTTGGAATATTTTTTAATCTAACAGGATTGGAGAAATTATTATATGATTTTACTATTACGGAAGCAGTAATAAGCACAATTAAACTTTTAGGACAACTTACTATACCCCTGATATTGCTCGTAGTAGGTTACGGGATACATTTTCAAAAAGGTTTTTTAAAAGATCTCCTGGCCCTGTTGATTGCAAGGTTGGTTGTATTAATACCGATGGCATTTTTAGGAGGGATATTTATAGATAAAGTGCTTGGGTTAGGTGAAGTGTTTAAAGCAGCTCTTTTTACACTTTTTATTTTACCTCCTCCATTTATTATTCCGATTTATATACCACAACATTGCAAAAAGGAGAGATTGTATGTAAATAATTTACTAACTTCATATACTGTTATTTCCATTATTATTTTTATTATATATTTTATTTTTAATCCCAGGATCTAAATCCTTATAAGACAATTTTGTCAGTAGTAAAAAATATCTAATTTTTTAGATGATTTTAATGATTTTTATAATTTAATAGCCGATAATTTTAATTTAAATAAAAACGCATAAAAACTCTGTGAATTAGATTACCATTATTTTGAAATGTTATAAAGAAATTCAATTTAAGATTTTAATTTTTTTGAATTAGTTTTAATAATTAAGGAGGTTAAATAATGTCAAATATCCAAAAAAGACTGCCGGGAAGACTTCCCAAAGTCGGTATTCGTCCCATCATCGATGGACGTAGGCAAGGAATTAGAGAATCCTTAGAAGAACAGACTATGCGTATGGCTAAATCTACCGCAGCACTAATTACCAAAAAGCTCCGACATTCTAATGGCTTACCGGTAGAATGTGTAATCGCTGATACCACAATCGGAGGAGTAGCAGAAGCAGCTAAATGTGCCGATAAATTTGTACAAGAAGGGGTAGGGTTATCCATAAGCGTAACTCCCTGCTGGTGTTATGGAATGGAAACTATAGATATGGACCCTCTTATTCCCAAGGCTATCTGGGGATTTAACGGAACTGAAAGACCGGGAGCAGTATATCTCTCTGCTGCCCTAGCCAGTCATGATCAGATTGGCTTACCTACTTTCGGAATTTACGGTAAAGATGTTCAGGATCAAAATGATGATAGTATCCCCGAAGACGTAGAACAAAAACTGTTACAATTCACCAAAGCCGGTTTAGCTGTAGCTACCATGAGAGGAAAATCCTATCTATCTATCGGCGGTGTCTCTATGGGAATTGCCGGTTCCCAGGTTATCCCCGGTTTCTTCCAGGATTATCTGGGAATGAGAAACGAATATGTAGATATGACCGAGATTGTAAGAAGGATAGAAGAAGGGATATACGATAAAGAAGAATATAAAAAAGCCCTTCATTGGGTTAAAGAAAATTGTAAAGAAGGAGAAGATAGAAATAGAGAAGACCTAAAACACTCCCGCTCCCAAAAAGATAAAGAATGGGAGATGGTAGTCAAGATGACCTTAATAGCTCGGGACTTAATGGTGGGAAATAAAAAATTAATAAAATTAGGTTACGCCGAAGAGGCAGAAGGACATAATGCCCTTGCAGCCGGTTTTCAGGGTCAAAGACAATGGACTGATTATCTTCCCAATGGTGATTTTATGGAAACTATCTTAAATACTTCCTTCGATTGGAATGGAATAAGGGAAGCCTTTGTTTTTGCTACTGAAAACGATAGCCTAAACGGGATTTCTATGTTATTTAATCACCTCTTAACTGATAGAGCTCAGATCTTTTCTGATATCAGGACTTACTGGAGTCCTGAGGCCGTAAAGAGAGTAAGCGGAAAAGAGTTGACCGGCTTAGCTAAAGATGGAATACTTCATCTGATCAATTCCGGTTCTACCACCTTGGATGCTACAGGAGAACAAAAAGTCAAAGGAAAATCAGTTATGAAACCTTTCTGGGAAATAACCGAAGAAGAAGTAAAAAGTTGTCTGCAAAACACTAAATGGAGTCCGGCTAATTTAGAATATTTCCGGGGAGGTGGATATTCATCTACTTTCTACACCAAAGGAGTTATGCCGGTAACTATGGTAAGGATAAACCTTATCAAAGGTCTAGGTCCGGTAATCCAGATTGCCGAAGGCTATACTGTAGATGTACCTCCCGAAATTCATCACATCTTAGATGAACGTACTGATCCCACCTGGCCAACCACCTGGTTTGCCCCCATTCTAAATGGTAAAGGGGCTTTTAGAGATGTTTATTCTGTGATGAACAACTGGGGAGCTAACCATGGCGCAATCAGTTATGGACATATCGGAAAAGACCTGATTACTCTATCCTCTATGCTCAGGATACCTGTAGCTATGCACAATGTCGCAGAAGAGAAGATCTTTAGATCTAAAGCCTGGGCCTCCTTTGGAACCTCTGATTTAGAATCTGCAGACTTTAGGGCATGTGCTAATTTTGGACCATTATATGGGAGAAAGTAGGAGAATTAATATGAGTAAATATGCCCTTGGTTTAGATTTCGGAACTTTAGATGGACGGGCAATGCTGGTTGATGTAAAAACGGGGAAGGAAATAGTCGGTGCTTCCTATATTTATCCCGATGGAGTAATTGAAGATATATTGCCAAATACAAAAACCAAGCTTCCTCCGGATTATGCCTTGCAGAATCCAGTAGATTATCTGGATGTTTTGAAGAGAGCAATCCCTGAATTATTAAAAAAATCCAGAGTTTATCCTGAGAACATCATCGGTATAGGTGTAGACTTTACTTCTTGTACCATGCTTCCTATTGATAAACAGGGCATTCCCTTATGTATGAAGGAAAAATGGAAAGACAATCCCCATGCTTGGGTGAAGCTCTGGAAACACCATGCCGCAGAACCTTATGCTAATAAATTAAGAGAAATTGCCTTAAAACGCAAGGAAAAATTTATTCTTCGTTACGGAGGAAAGATTTCTTCGGAATGGATGTTTCCTAAAATCTGGCAGATTTTAGAAGAATCTCCAGAAATCTATGAGTCGGCTGATCGCTTTATCGAAGCTGGTGATTGGATAGTCCTTCAACTGACTGGTAAGGAAAGACGAAGTTCCTGTCAAGCTGGTTACAAAGCTATATGGGATAAAAAGGAAGGTTACCCTTCTCCCGAGTTCTTTGCCACTCTTCATCCTCGATTAAAAAATGTAGTAGAAGAAAAACTATCTAATAAGATTTACCCTACTGGTTCTAAAGCGGGAGGACTAACTCTTCGAATGGCTCAACTAACTGGTTTAAAAGAGAATACCCCGGTAGCTGTAGGGATAATAGATGCCCATTCTGCCGTCCCGGCTTGTACAGTGACCCAACCAGGTAAGATGGTTTTAATTATAGGTACCTCTACTTGTCATATGTTATTAAGCAAAGAACAAAAATTGATACCGGGTATCCCCGGAGTAGTAGAAGACGGAATTCTTCCCGGTTTCTTTGGTTATGAGGCAGGGCAGGCTGCAGTGGGGGATATCTTTGATTGGTTTGTTACAAACTGTGTCCCGGCTAGTTATGGAAGAGAAGCCCAAAAACAAGGTATTAATATTTATCGTCTCTTAGAGAAAAAAGCCAGTAAACTAAAGCCAGGAGAAAGTGGACTCCTTACTCTTGATTGGTGGAATGGTAATCGTTCTATTTTGAATAATGCGAATCTTTCAGGTCTGATTTTAGGTCTTACTTTAAGAACCAAATCGGAAGAGATTTACCGAGCCTTAATTGAAGCCACTGCTTTTGGTACCCGCGTAATTATCGAGACTTTCGAAAAGAACGGATTACCCATAGAAGAACTTTATGCCTGTGGGGGGGTGCCCCATAAAGATAGACTGTTAATGCAGATTTACGCTGATGTAACTGGACGAGAAATCAAAGTCGCTTCTTCTCGTCAGGCTTCTGCTTTAGGGGCAGCTATGTTCGGCAGCCTTGCTGCGGGAAACAAACTTGGGGGGTATGATTCTATCGAAGAAGCAGTAAATCACATGGCTTCTTGCGAAAAGAAGGCTTATATCCCTATTCCAGAAAATGTAGATATCTATAATCATATTTATGCAGAATATAAAAAATTACATGATTATTTCGGTCGAGGAATTAACCAGGTAATGGAGAGATTAAAAAAATAGAGAATAAGATTTGGTTTTCATTGATTATTGTAAAATTTGTCATTGAATTGGAGTAATAATTTCGATATTCTTATCTTTCAATATATCGAGATATCCTTTTGATAATGATTTATCGGTTATAATTGCATCTACGTTTTCAATACCAGTTGTCCGGAAGATAGATGCCTTATCAAATTTACTGGAATCTACCAGAAGATAATGAAGCTTGGAATTTTAGAACATCTTTACTTTAATGTTCCCTTCCATGAAAATAGATTTATAGATGGCTATAATTTAAAATATTTAAAAAAAGGGAAACTAGAAAAATATGATTTATAAAACTTTAGGGAAGACTGGATTAAAAGTATCAATTATTGGTTTTGGCGCTTCTCCATTGGGAGCAGAATTTGGTTCTATTGTACCGGAAGAGGGCAAACGAGCAGTAGATTATGCTATAGACCAAGGAATTAATTATTTCGATGTTTCTCCTTATTATGGAAGAACTTTAGCAGAAAAGCGATTGGGTGAATTTTTAAAGGGCAAGAGGAGTCAGGTTATTCTGGCTACTAAAGTAGGTCGATACGGTAGTTCTCTGCCTGATGGATTCGATTTTTCTGCTCGGAGGGTTATAAAATCAGTTGAAGAGAGTCTCCAACGTCTAAAGACTGATTACATTGATGTATTTCAAATCCATGATATAGAATTTGGAAAAAGGATACAGATTATAGAAGAGACTCTACCGGCAATGTTTGAACTAAAAAAGAAAGGGAAGATTCGCTTTGTGGGAATCACTGGTTATCCCTTAACACCTCTTAAAGAGATAGTGGAAACCCAAGAGATTGATACCGTCCTTAGCTATTGTCGTTATAATTTACTGGATACAACTATGGATGATATTTTAGCTCCAATAGTCAAAAAGAAAAGTATAGGTTTGATTAATGCATCACCGTTACATATGCGTATTCTTACTGAAAAAGGAGCACCAGATTGGCATCCCGCTCCGGAAAAAGTATTAAAAAAGTCAAAGGAAGCTATACAATTTTGTCAAGAAAGAAAGGTAAATATTTCTGATATAGCTTTACAATTTGCTTTTTCGCATAAATATGTAGCTGTAACTTTAGTAGGCATGAGTAAAGTTAGGCATATAAAAGCAAATCTTAATAATGTAGGAGTAAAACCCGATCCTGATTTGCTAAAAAAAGTTAGAGAAATAATTAAACCAGTAGCTAATATTTATTGGAAAGAAGGTTTGCCTGAGAATAACGACCCCGGAGCTACAGAAAAGCGGACTTGAGGATTATAACCTAACAAAAATAAAAAAAGAATAAATAATTAAAAATAAAGTGAGTAGAATAATGGATAAAAAAAAGAGGTCATTTAGAGTAGATGCCCATCAGCATTTTTGGGTTTATAATAAGGAGGAATATAAATGGATTGATATATCTATGGCTAAATTACAGCGGGATTTTCTTCCTTCTCATTTAAATAAGGAATTAAAAAAAAATGGTATTGATTTTTGTGTAACTGTGCAGGCGCGACAGACCATACAAGAAACTAAATGGCTTTTGAAATTGGCTCAGAATAATTCTTTTATTAAAGGAATAGTAGGATGGGTTGATCTTACAAGTAATTCTCTGGAAAAAGATTTGAAACAATTTGCTGCCTATAAGAAATTTAAAGGAGTTCGGCATGTCTTGCAGGATGAAGATGATGATCGCTATATGCTTCGACCAGATTTTATACAAGGATTAAGTCAATTAGAAAAATTTGGCCTTACTTATGATATATTAATCTATCCCCGACATATTAAATATGCTTGTGCATTAGTTGGTAAATTTCCTTGCCAAAAATTTATAATAGATCATCTTGCCAAACCCTTAATTAAAGAAGGTAAAATTAAACTATGGAAGAAAGATATGCAAGAATTAGCTAAAGCAGATAACGTGTTTTGTAAATTGAGTGGTATGGTTACGGAGACTAACTGGGAAAATTGGAAACAAGAAGATTTTATACCCTATATGGAGACTCTCTTAGAAATATTTGGCCCTGATCGACTTTTATTTGGTAGTGATTGGCCAGTCTGTACGGTAGTCGCAAAATATGAACAGGTTTTGGGAATTGTGATTGATTTTATTCATTCACTTTCTCAAGCAGAACAGGACCACATTATGGGCCAAAATGCGATTGATTTCTATAATTTGGAAGTGTGAGAATTTATTATATGAAAGCAGCAAAAATCTTAAAACCAGGAGTAGTAAACATAGTAGAACTAGACAAACCTAAAGTAGGTACTGAGGAAATTTTGATAAAATTAAAAGCCTTAGGTCTTTGTGGTAGTGATCTTAAAACTTATCAGGGACAAAACCAAATGGTTATCTATCCGCGTATTCCTGGTCACGAGATAGCGGGAGAAATTGTTCAGACCGGGGAAAATGTTTCTTCTGAATTCCAGGTAGGTCAGCTGGTTACTGTTTCGCCTTATAGTTCCTGTGGAAAATGCGTTGCCTGTCGGCAAGGAAGAGTAAATTGTTGTCCTGATAATCAAACTTTAGGGGTACAAAGAGATGGAGCAGCTGTTGAGTTTATTACTGTACCTTATAACAAAGTTTTTTTGGTGGGAGATTTACCAGCGGAACAAATTGTCTGTATCGAGCCCTTAAGCGTGGGATGGCATGCTACTAATCGAGCCCAAATCAGATCAGAAGATATAATATTAGTATTCGGTTGTGGCATGATTGGATTAGGGGTCATTGCTGCCTCTGTATATAAAGGAGCTAAAGTCATTGCTGTTGACATTGATGATCTTAAATTAATAAAGGCAAAAACTTTAGGAGCAATTTATACTATTAATTCTCAGAAAGAAAATTTAGAAAAGAAGATTTTTCATCTTACCCACGGTCAGGGAGCAAATGTAGTCATTGAAGCGGTAGGTCTCACGGAGACTTTTAAAAAAGCTATTGATTTGGTCTGTTTCGCAGGTACAGTAGTTTATATCGGCTATGCTAAAGTGCCAGTGGAGTATGATACAAGTCTTTTTGTAAAGAAAGAGATAGACATAAGAGGCTCGAGGAATGCATTGGATAGTGAAATTAAAGAGGTAATTAAAATGGTGGCAAGTAGAAAAATTAAGATAGAAAATTTAATTACTCAAAATTATTTATTAGAAAATTTAGGAGAGGCTTTTAGATTTTGGGATAAAAATACAGATAAGGTAACCAAAATAATTATTCACTTTTCCTGAAATAATTTTAATCTAGCGGGAACTCTCCACCTAAAAGGGTGAGGACGAGAGCAGTTTCCCGTATCTTCCGTTCGTACTTGGTATGATTTGGGATTATTATTGTCAGAAGATGAGTGTTCCTGTTGAGGCAGAAATAATAAATGATATTCATAGGTATGAAAGTAAGGTAACCAGTAAGAGAAATTAATAATTATGAGAGAGGGATAAAAAATGAAGGAATGGCAGGATACTAAAGTTGAGACTTTGGGTAAACTAATAAAACTTTCTAATAATTTGGGAAAAATAGACTATCATCTTGCAATTATTGGCGAAGGCAATACTTCTGCAAAGGTTAAAGTTGGAAATATCTCTGAAAGTTTTTTTATAAAAGCAAGCGGAACACAGCTTGCAACTGTAACTGAGAATGATTTTGTTCAGGTTTATTTTGAACCAATTGAACAGCTTATAAATATGGAGAATCCTAATACTAAAGATATTAATAACATTTTTGAAAAAGCTAAAGTGGATAAAAAATGTGAAGCAAATCCCTCTGTAGAAACCTTATTGCATGCTATTTGCCTCAATCTGAAGGGAGTAAATTTTGTTGGCCATACTCATCCCACAGCAGTAAATAGATTGACCTGCTCAAAGAGTTTTCCGGAGAATCTAAAAGGGAGAATTTATCCTGATGAAATTGTTCTGCTGGGAAAAGAATCAGTCTTTGTTGCTTATATAGATCCAGGGATCAAACTTGCTCAAAAAGTAAAAAAAGAAATTGAAATATATTCAGATAAGCATGGAGAAAGTCCTAAATCTATTTATATTCAAAACCATGGATTTGTTGCTTTAGGATCTACTCCGGCTGAAGTAGAAAATATTACCTTAACTGCTAACAAGGCAGCTGAAATTCGTTTTGGTGCATTGCTAGCGGGAGGAATAAATACACTTCCTGAAAATGTAATTACACATATAAATAGTCGAACAGATGAAAAATATCGACAACAGATATTTAAAAAAAATATATAAATTAAATATAATTCTGTAAAGATATATTGAATTTTTCTTTATTTATAACTAAATCAAAAGGGGTTATACCATGGAAAAATATGTGGCAATTGATCTGGGTGCAGAAAGTGGGAGAGTAATTGTTGGGAATTTGTCAAAAATAGAAACAATATATCGTTTCCCCAATAATTTAGTAAGGATTAAAGATAGTATTTTTTGGGATATTCTTGGAATATTCAATGAGATAAAGAAAGGTTTAAAAAAAGCTTTTAATAAATATCCCAATCAGATAATAAGTATTGGCATTGATACCTGGGGAGTTGATTATGTTCTTTTGGATAAAGATGGCGATCTGCTGGAAAATCCTTACCACTATCGAGACAAGAGAACAGATAATATAATGGATGAAGTATTTAAAATTATACCCAAAGAGGGTATTTTTGCAGAAACCGGTATTCAATTTATGCAGATTAATACGCTTTATCAATTATATTCTTTTATGAAAAATAAGCCCCAGATTTTTAAAGCTACTAAGTATTTTTTAACTATTCCCGATCTTTTAAATTATTGGTTGACTGGAGTTATAAAAAATGAGTATTCAATAGCTACTACAACACAGCTTTATAATCCTATAAAAAAAGATTGGTCAAAAAAAATACTGAATAAACTTAAACTTAAAAGAGATATTTTTAGTGAAATAATTATGCCTGGAACAAAAGTCGGGAAACTTTTACCTGCTGTTAGTCGAGAAATTGGTGCGAATTCAAAAGTGGTAGTCGTTGCTCCTGCCTGTCATGATACCGCCTTGGCAGTTGCCGCTGTTCCAGCTATTAATAGTATAGATTATGCTTATGTTAGTTCAGGTACCTGGTCCTTAATAGGGATAGAGACTCCCAAACCCATTATTAACAAAGATAGTTATAAATTTAATTTTACCAACGAAGGTTCTGCAAATGGTGGGTTCAGATTTTTAAAAAATATTACCGGATTTTGGATTATTCAAGAATGCAAAAAGTATTGGGATGAGAAGGTGAAATCGTATTCTTATGACGAATTAACTAAGATAGCTTTAGAGTATGGACCTGCTAATTTTAAAATTGACCCTGATGATTTAAGATTTTTAAAACCTGGATTAATTGATGACAATATGCCAGATAGAATAAAAACCTATTGCCAGGAAACAGGACAAAAAATTCCTGAGACATCGGCAGAAATTGTAAGAGGAGTTATCGAAAGTTTAGCAGATAAGTATACAAGTACTATTAAAGTGATAGAAGAGATTACCAATAAATCTATCAAAGAGATATATATTATAGGAGGAGGAAGCCGAAATGCTCTTCTCTGTCAGCTTGTAGCTAATACCATTAGCCTGCCAGTGTATGCAGGACCAGTAGAAGCAACTGCAATCGGAAATATAATGATTCAGGCTATTTCCATGGGAGAGGTTGATTCAATTGCCAGGGGTAGGAAAATAATCAGAGAATCTTATAAAATCAAAAAATATTATCCTAAAGAATAATTGGCAAATATAACTATTTTTTTAATGCAAAAGAATAATTTTTTAACTTATCATTGTGAATAATTTATCTATTTTAAAAAAATAAATAAAAATAGAATTTAAATACTTTTGTTTTTTAAATTGTATATTTTAAATTACAAAAAAATATATGAATAATATAGGAGGAATAAAATGGCAATACCTGTGCTTATGCCCAGACAAGGAGAGACAGTAGAATCTTGTCTTATCCTTAAATGGAAGAAAAAAGAAGGAGATAAAGTAGATGCCCATGAATATATTTGCGAAGTGGAAACTAATAAGGCGGTATTCGAAGTCGAAGCTCCTAAAGAAGGAACTATTTTAAAGATATTTTTTAGAGAAGGAGATGATGTTCCCGTCCTTTCTATTATTGCCCTTATCGGACAGCCGGGAGAGGATATTACTTCTTTTATATCAAAAGAAACCCCGACCACAGAAATTAAAGAAGAAACAGAAAATATTAAAACGAAAAAATCAGTAACTTTTTCTAAAGAAAAAGCTCTTGTTGGAGGTCTAATATCAATATCTCCCCGAGCACGGCGTTTAGCTAAAAGAGAAGGAGTAGATATTTCCAGAATTAGTAATGGGAGTGGTCCGGGAGGAAGGATTACAGAAAGAGATATAAGAAACACTTTATCTAAACTCTCAAAAATTATTCCAGCTACCCAAACATCTACCAAAGAAACCTTTCCTGGACCTGTTCGGGAAATTTCCGTACAAGGGGTTAGAAAAGTTATTGCGGAAAATATGTTAAAATCTTTGCAAACTACCGCTCAACTGACTCTGAATTCTTCTGCAAATGTTTCTAACCTGCTTTCCTATAGGAAGAAATTAAAAGTTAGCCCTTCGGAAAGAGGCCTGCAAGAGATTACTATTAATGATATAATAATGTATATTACAGTGGAAACCTTACTTAAATTTAAGACTTTAAATGCTTATTTTCTCAAAGATAAAATACTGGAATTTGAGCGGGTTCATCTGGCTTTTGCGGTAGATGCCCCTCAAGGGTTAGTGGTGCCCGTAATACGTAATGCCAATCTTCTATCTTTAAAAGAGATTTCTAAAGAGTCCAAGCGCTTAAGCAGTGCTT
>Ga0307991_1000531_pt1 | contig 27418 bp, 18 predicted proteins | sample EllFjometagen131_FD_203146 | JGI IMG/M metagenome (GOLD analysis project Ga0307991, IMG submission 203146) | Marine microbial communities from Ellis Fjord, Antarctic Ocean - #131 | ecosystem: Environmental > Aquatic > Marine > Unclassified | place: Southern Ocean | collected 2014-10-08 | reverse complement strand
TGGAATTAATAATCTTATTGCCTGTGGTATTAACAATATTAATGTTGACCTAATGTTTTCTCTAATCAACCAAACAGAAGAAGAATTAGAAATTGATTTGCAAGAAGTATTAAAATTGCCAATTAAACATATCTCATACTATTCTTTAATTCTTGAAGAAAAAACAAAGTTACACTATTTATATAGAAAAAAACTCATAAGCATGAATGATGAAGATATTGAAGCAGTAATGTATAATAGAGTGATTGATGTACTAACAAAAAACAAGTTCAATCACTATGAAATCAGTAATTTTTCAAAGTTTGGTTATGAATCTCTTCATAATAAAGTATATTGGGAGAATCAAGACTATTTAGGACTTGGTAGTGGATCACATTCTCTTTACAATGGTAAAAGATTTTCAAATATCAGAAGTGTAAGTGGATATATAAAATCGCTTAAAAAAGACGGATATTCTCATAAAGAGACCTATGAAGTAGAACCTTTAAGGGAAGAAATGATTATGGGATTACGTTTACTAAAAGGAATCAACATAATCCATGTAAATGAGAAATTCAACATAGATTTACTTGATAAATATCCTGAAATCAATGATTTTATCAATAAGAAGTTATTAATAATTGAAGAAGGTCAATTGTTGTTCACAAGAAAAGGACTTTTACTTGGTAATATAGTCTTTTCAATCTTTTAGGAGGGGAAATCATGTTAAAAAGACTACTTAAAGAATATGAGTACTATTTGAAAATAACAAAGGGCCTTCGTGAAAACTCAATCAAATCATATATGTCAGATTTAATTGAATATATTGAATTTTTAACTAAGAACTACATGTTAAATGACCCTGATAAGATTACTAAACAACATATTCGTAATTTTATTGGAAGATTGAAGAGAAAACATAATACTGCTTCAAGTATATCTAGGAAAATGAGTGCAGTTAGATCATTTCACAAATATCTTATGCTAGAGAAATTGATTACTAGTAATGTCTCTCTTGGAGTTAGTTTACCTAAGAAGGAACAGAGATTGCCTCAAATACTATCCGTAGAAGAAGTCGAAGCATTAATGATAGCGGCTGATGGTGATGAACCTCTTGAACTTAGAAATAGAGCCATGCTTGAACTACTATATGGAAGTGGACTTAGGATTTCAGAATTAATTGGTATAAAACTAGGTGATTTACATTTAAACATGGGATTTTTAAATATTATTGGAAAAGGTAACAAAGAAAGAATTGTTCCCTTAGGAGAAGAAGGAAGATACTCATTAAGAAGATATTTGGATAAAGGAAGGCCAGTACTAAAAAAAGTACCTGGTGATATTGTTTTTGTTAACAATAGAGGTTCTTCAATTAGCCGAGTTGGATTTTATAAAGCTTTAAAGAAGTTAGCATTAAAAGCTGGAATAACAAAAGATGTAAGTCCTCATACCCTAAGACATAGTTTTGCTTCTCATTTACTTGAAAATGGAGTAAACCTAAGAATGGTACAGGAATTACTTGGACATGAAGATATATCAACTACTCAGATTTACACGCATATAAGTAAAAAGCAATTAAAAAATGTTTACGAGGAATTTCATCCTCGTGCAAAAACCGAGGAGGAGTTATAATGTTTAATAGAGTATTTTTAATAGTAATTGATAGTGTAGGTTGTGGAGCTTTACCAGATGCAGCAGAATATGGTGATGCAGGTTCAAATACAATAAAACATATAGGTGAGGCTGCGGGACCTTTATACTTACCTAATATGCAAAAATTAGGTTACGGAAACTTGACCGATATTGCAGGAGTAAGTAAAAACGAAAACGCAATAGGATACTACTCAAAAATGAAGGAAATAAGTCTTGGAAAAGATACTTTGACAGGACATTGGGAAATAATGGGACTAAAAATTGTTGAACCATTTACTACTTTTACTGAAACTGGCTTCCCTGATGAGTTAATTAGTGAGCTAGAAAGAAGAACTGGTCGTAAAGTAGTTGGTAATAAAGCAAGTAGTGGTACTGTAATCCTAGATGAATATGGAGAACATCAATTAGAAACAGGAGATTTAATTGTTTATACATCTGCTGACAGTGTTCTTCAAATCGCAGCACATGAAGAAAAAGTAGGTCTTGACGACCTTTATAAAGCTTGTGAAATTGCAAGAGAGTTAACAATGAAAGAAGAATGGAAGGTTGGAAGAATAATTGCTAGACCATTCCTTGGAAATAAAATTGGTGAATTCAAAAGAACACCAAACAGACATGATTATGCCCTCAAACCATTTGAAGATACTGCTTTAGTTCATTTGAAAAATGCAGGATATGATGTAGTTTCATTTGGTAAGATAGTAGATATATACGATTCTGAGGGAATCACAGAATATTATAAACAAAAATCAAATACTCATGGAATGGAAAACTATATTAAATATGCAGATAAAGACTTTAAAGGTCTAGCTTATATTAATTTAGTGGACTTTGATGCTTTATATGGTCATAGAAGAAACCCAGTTGGATATAAGAAGGCTTTAGAAGAATTTGATGTTCAACTAGGCGAATTAATGGAAAAGATGCATAAAGATGATTTAATTATGATCACTGCAGATCATGGTAATGATCCAACTGCACCTGGAACAGATCATACAAGAGAATATGTTCCATTATTAGTTTATTCTAAAGGAATATCTGGTGGAGCATTACCAATACGAGAATCATTTTCTGATATAGCTGCAACAATCTCAGAAAACTTCAAAACAAAAAGAGCAAGCTATGGTACAAGTTTCTTTAAGGACTTAAAATAGATGTCACATACTTTACTCGATGAGAATAGCAATGAATTCTTTATCCGGAAAGTAATCCGGATAGGTACACCAATTGTCCTAGCTCAATTAATGACTAGTTTACTTGGTATTATTGATATGTTTATGGTATCAAATTTAGGGAATTTAGCGGTTGAGGCTGTTGGAGTAAGTGCAAACTTCGCATTTTTATTAATTATGATAGAATTTGGTTTCTTTAGCGGACTTGCTATCTTTATTGCCCAATACTGGGGAAGTAAGGAAATAAATAATATACATAGAGTGTTTATCATCACTTTAATAATAGGAGCAATTTTATCTTTATTGTTTTTTACATTCGCATTTTTCGCTCCAAAAGTATTAATAAGTATATTTGATCATAATACACTTGCATCGACTAGTGAGTCGTTTAAGCAGTATGGGTCAGATTATCTTAAAATAGCTGCATTCTCATACTTCTCTATGACTATTACTTTTGCAATTGGAATGTTAATGAGAAGCGTTGAAAAAGTAGGTTACCCACAAATTGTTGCCATAGGAGTTGTTGCATTAAATACACTTTTAAACTATGTTCTAATTAATGGTAACTTTGGATTTGCCGCTATGGGCGTTAGAGGAGCAGCACTTGCTACTACACTTTCAAGTAGTTTAGGTGCAATACTTCTAATTGGATATTTGTTCTTTTCAAAAGAAGAAGTATTCAGAATTAAGTTTATTGAATATAAAAATATTACTCTTGATTTTATAAAAAAACTATTTAAAAAAGCATTGCCTGTAGCTCTTAATGAAACTATTTGGGGCTTAGGAATGAGTTTTTATCTAATTGCTTATGCCTTTATTGGCGAAGAGATTATTTCAAGTGTTGTAATTAGTAATTTAATTATGGGACTATTTTGGTCATTTAATGCAGGCCTTAGTAGTGCTTGCGCTATAATGCTTGGTAAAAAGCTTGGAGAAAATAAATTAGAACTTGCTAAAAAGTGGGGACTTAACTTCACTAAATTAGGTGTTATAGCTGGAATTGTTTTTGGAGTGCTACTATTTGTTTTTAGTAACTCAATAGCATCCATGTTTAAACACTTACCACCTAATGTTATAAGTAATATTACATTAATTTTAAAAGTCTTTAGTTTCTATATTCCAATTAAATTCACAAATGCACTACAGATTGTTGGTACTTTAAGATCTGGTGGAGATACAGTCTACTCACTCTTAGCTGAAATTGGTCCATTGTGGCTTATTGGTGTACCACTTGCATTTATTTTAAGCATCTATAGTACTTTACCTATATATTGGATAGTAGCTATTGTTAATGTTGAAGAAATTATTAAGTTGTTTTTACTACTGTGGAGATTTTTCAGCTACAAGTGGGTTAAAAACCTTACCATTTAATAAAAAAACCATCCGAGTGAGGATGGTTTTTTATATATTACTAAATTGTTTACGGTAATTACTTTGAACTTCGTTTTTCGATTTACTAAGTTTTTTACTAAACTCTTTTTCTAAATCCTTTTTCTTTGAGTTCAATCCCTTTGACGCAAATCTAATGTATTTTTTATATGGTTTAAGGGTTTGTTGAATCATTGAATTAGTATCTTTAGAAATTTTAGTGATTTCAGCTAATCTTTCATCTCTTAAACCACTTACTTCCGTAGTATATCCGGTATAAATATCGGCTTCTTTTTTGAATAAAACCAAGTAATCGTTCTCGATATCCTTTTCATTTCGATAAATAGCATCTATAAAAATATTTGTTTCAAGATTTTTTAATTCTATTTTGTTATCTTCTTTAACGGTTTGAAGTTCTTCCGCAACAACTAGAAGAAGTCTTTCTTTTTTCTCCTCGAGGTCATTAATGACATCTTTATGGGTTTTGATTACATGTTTTTTAAGTTCTTTTTGTTCATCAATAAAATCTTCAGATTCTTTACTACTTGTAAAGGACTCAAGCATTGTTTTGGTATCAGAAATCACAAGAGCAGGAGATACAATTTTATCTTTATATAACTCATTTGCTTCTTTAATTGCTTTTTGAAGACGAGTATTTGCGCTGGAAACAGCCGTATTATTAAGAACAGGCATTATTCCTTTAGTATCTTCAGTTTGGTTAGTTTCTTTAATGACATCGTACTTTTGTTTTGTTTGATTATATAAAATTTCAAATGAATCTATAGTTTTATTTTTGAGATGTACTGCTTCTTCAATAGCTTCGTGTGCTCTATTATCAGCATCTTGGATAACTTTTTCATAACGCGAAATCTCAACATCTTCTTTTTCTACTATTTCAATTTTTTCAATCAATTCATCAGAAGTAGTCTGAAGCTTTTCAATTTTCTTCTTTATTTTTTTATTATCCTTTTCATCAGTGAAGAGTAGAATCTTATAATTTAAATCTTCTAGTTGATCATTTAATTCTTTGGTAATTTTTGATTTTTCGTACTCATATTTTTGTTTATAATAATTAATTTTCTTAACTGCATATTCAAGTTCCTGTCCATGTGTTAAGTTGATACTTTCAACTCTAATTTCATATTCACTTTCTGCACATCTGATCTGTTGTGAAGCGAAAAGCAGCTGGTTTTCAAGTGTTGTTTTTACAAATGCATCATTAACCTTAACTCCTGAGTTAATTCTATCAATTTGTTCTTCGGCTAAGTTTCTTTCATTCTCATATAAAGATTTAACTTTAATTAGTTGAAGCTCATGTTCTTTTTTTGCAATATCAATAAGAGATTCTTGATAAATAATCTCTGAATTAGCTTCTTCTTTAATCTTTTCATTTTTAATAATAGTTTCATTTCTTTTCCTTAGGATTAATTTGTCAATATCCATTAATTCTTGATCAAGTATAATTAATTCAATACTTTTTTTAACTTGAAACTCTTGTTCTATCTTAATTACACTGTGATTATTAACGTTTTCTTTGAGCGCTACGATTCTAGAGTTCTCAACTTGTTTTAAATCAAGCAATAAATCTTTAAAGGAAGTTATTAAAGATTGCTCTAAGAGCTCATTATCCTTAATAATTTGTAATTCTGCTTGTCTTAATTCGATTTTTAAAGCATTAAGGTCCTTTGTTACCGTTAGCTTAGTATCTAAAAGCTCTTTGAGTTTGGCTAGTCTCTGTTTATTAACATCAAGATCTCCCTGCAATGCAGTGTAATCTGATTTAATTTTAAAGAGAATTTTAGCTTCTTCAAATTTTATATTCTCCAAAAATAAAGAATGCTCGTTTTTATTCAATTCAGCAACGTAATTAAGTTCAAGTGCTTGAAGTTGATTTAATGTTTTTCTTTTAATTTTTTTTGTAATAGTCCCAGTTTCTTTAGAAATTTGTTTTGTAACCTTAGAGGACTTTGATCCTTCAACTTTATCAAATTGTTTCATCAATTTTTTAACCTGAGATATATTATTCTTCTTTTCAGCATGAATAATATGAAGTCTTATATTTTTTAATTTCTCATCTATTAGTTCTTGTTGTTGTCTTTCTTGGTCTAATAATTGAAGATGTTTAGATTCTATTCCCTCATTTACAGAAACCTCGTAATCTAAATAAGATTGATCAATTTGAGCTTTATCAACTTTGAATTTTTCTTTTATCAAATCTGAATTATTGTTTATTTCAAATAATGTATTATCATGATTTATTTGTATTTTTTCATTTATAAAAACATCATCGTCAACATCTGTAAAAATAGAAGTAGATACTTCGTTGAATGATAAACACTCTTGGAGGTTTTGATCTATATAAGTATAAAAACCAGTTTCCATTTGTTCAATTTTTATAATTAATTCTTGAAGCTTTTCCAATTCATCAAAAACATATTGTTTTTTAGTATCAAATAACTCGTCCATAATTCTTATAGCTTCTTCAGTAAAATCGTGTTGTCTGCTAAAAAGAAGTTCATTACTATGCAATAATCCTTCACGAAAACTATCTTCATAAGTATTAACTATTTGAATAGAAGTTATCAATTCATTATATATAGAATCTAGACTATCAAGTCTTTCTGGTGTTTTTTCATTATCAAAGAAACGAATTTCTTGACGAGCAGCAAATATTTTATTTTCTGCATCAATCATTTCATTTAATTGTTGAATAACAGTTTCACGATCTACTAAATCTATTTTATTAGTTAAATCGTTAATGTTTTCATCTAGTTCAGACAATTTTCTTTTTGTTTCTGTAATTCTTTGATTGTTATTCTTTTTAACTTCTAAATTCGCACTTAATACCTGATCAACAAGTTCTTTCAATAACTTAGATTCCGAAACAATATCACTTTCAATAATTGTAGATATTTCTCTGTTAGCTTTTGAAATTACTTTAGGTAAGCTATTCTTAAAGTCTTTTGCCATAGTAATCCTCCTTTCTAATTAATTTTAGTATTTATTTCAGTTATTTTTTCCAACGTAATTTTATTCTTCTTACTTCCTAATTCAAATAAAGAGCTAGATAAAGCGGTGTTATTATCTGAGATAACAACGTTTGAAGCGTTATTTGAAGCGATATATTCGTCGCCAATTGCTTTATATTCTTCTAAATAATAGTCTAAATTTAATACCAGTTTTTCATAACCTTCTTTGAATGAAGTGAAGAGGTTACTTTCTAAAGATTGAGTTATTTTAGAATGTGTCTCTAATAAATTTGTAAGTCTTGTTTCTTTTATTTCGACCTCTTTTTCAATGGCTTTTTGAGCATCACCAATTGATTCTTCAAGTCTAGGTCTTGTTGTGAAGATGTTTTTCTCGAATTGATTAGTAAGATTGAGAAGATCTTTATTAAGATCCATGAAATATTTTTTAGTATCTTTTTCAATTTTTTCTATATTTTGATTGTTTTTATTTATGTTCATTTGATAAGTATTTTCAGTTTTGAGATTAGCATCATTAAACCTTGAAGTTGCAGTTTCCAAAGCTATATCGTGTATTTTCTTTTCATAATCATATATCTTCTCAGCTTCTTCATCTTTCCCTTGGAGTTTTAGTAATGCATTTTCATAAACAGTAGTCATCTTTGCTTTTTTAGAATCTAAAAGTTCCATTTGCTTAGTAATCTTTGCTTCTTCAGATTCTTCAATTATTCTTAGTTGTTCTTGTTTAGATTCAATAAGTGTTTCTCTTTCTTCCTCTATTTCTTGTGCTTCAGATTGAGCTTTTTGTTTAATTCCATCAACTTGATCTGTGATTTCTGTTTTTTCATCTTCAAGTTTATCATAGTTATTTTTTCTGCTTAAATTCAATTTTTCTATAGTGTCAACTAATCGTTTCTCTATTGGATTAGTTTTTTCTTTCTTTTCAATTTCAAGTAATTTTTTTGCCTTTAGAACATTTAATTCAACATTTTTAATTATCTCTTTGTCTAATTTTAATAATGGGAAATACAAAAAGTTAATCTCTATAACAATGCCCGTTTTAAGATCTTTTAGTGATGAGAAGCATGATTCAAAAACATTTATAACCATTCCTCTTAAAGTCTCTATATTTTCTGTTTTTTGCTTTGTTAATTTGTTTAAATCTGATTTGATTTGATTTTTTATCAATAATTCTTTTTCTTTTTTAGTAGAATTAATTGAATCCAATTTTTTATTTAATTCTACATCTAATTTTGATAATTGTTTGTTATATCTCTTGATTTGATTTTGGTCAGTAGAAGAAGAAATATTATTAACTATTCCTCTTTTTTCCAGTTCGTTCATAAATTTGTTAGCTTCAATAAGAGCTGAAAAAGTACTTTCAATATATTTTGAAGATTTCTCATAAATTAGAGAGTTTTTCACTGCTAGGTCCGTAATTTGAGAAATTGAGAAATTTTCATCCAAGAAAGTTTCAGTAGTTTCTTTTATGAAATTACTGAAAATGTCATCATTTGCTTCTAACTTGCTGAGTCTTTCATTAATTATTGATTCAGATTTGATTACATTTATCTTTGGATCCTTAACTTCTCTTTCAAAAGCTTCATCTATTCTAGAATACTTATGTGCAATTTCATCTATAATATTATTTACTTGTTTTTCATTGTTTAGTTTTTCTTTTGAAATTTGTAAGTCAATATTCGACGAAAAGACCTCTTGATCATAACTCAACAGGTTAACTTGTTCTATAAATTTAAGTAGATCTTCTTCAAGATGGTTATTTACTACTTCCATTCTATAGTTTGCTTCTTTTTCAATGTTTATCATACTGTTATTTATTTCTTTTGAAATAAGAATACTGTCCTTTTGAACTTCAAATCTGGTAATAGATTTTTCAAGATCAAATACTTCTAATTCAGTGTTAAAGCTACTTTTCAAGATGTTTTGTTCTAATTTTGTGCTATTTAATCTAAGTTTGTATATTTCATTTGCTTTGCTATCTTTTAATTTTGCTTTTTCAGTAGACTTATCCAATTTTTCTTTATTTTTAACTCCAGAAATGTCTTTACTATTTTCTGATAATTTATTTTTTACATTCATTTCTTCGAATAGAATACTATTTTTAAGTTCTCTGCTCAAAATCTTTGACTCATGTTTTTGCTTAACACGCTTGATGTTATATCGTTCTTTTATTTCAGAAACTTCAATCTTTTCACGCATATTACTTTCTTCAATATCTCTTAACGGTTCAGAAGTATCTAAGAATTTATTAATCTCATCTATTTCTTGATTAATAACAGTTAATTGTTCAATTGATGACTTATTAAGAGATAACAAGTTTCGTTTAAAGTTATCGAACAAATCAGTGTACTTAATTATAAAATCTGTTTTCAAACGTTCATTTTTAATCAAAAAATCATTATTAGAAAGTTCAAAATTATTTAATTCATTTTTAGTCAAAACATTAATATTCTTGAAATAATCTCCAGTGTCTTTAATTTCATTTTGATCACTCAACAAGAATAATTCTAGTTTCTCCAGATTTTCTAATTCGTTTGATAAAGTTCGGTTTAATAAAGTTACTTCATCTTCTAACAAAACTATTTTTTCATTTAAAATACGTTCTTCATACTTTACAGTAGTAGAAGCTCGTAAATTAAATAATTCTATTTTCATTTTAATCGTCTTTTTTGTGTTTTTTGATTGGTTCTCAATTTCTTCTTCCTTAGCAAGATTCAGCTTTTCTAAGTTAATTTGAAGGTCCTTCATAACCAATTCTTTTCTCACGTCAAAACCGTTTTTAATTGTTTCGATTTGCTCTTCGAGATGTAGAATATATTCACTAAATCTTTTTTTATGTTTGTCTTGAAGAATATCAATTTCATTTTTAATCTTTTTTACTTTTATATTAGATGCTTTTTTAATATTAGTAGTGTCTGCATTTAGATGTTTTTCAGTTTCAGCAAGTGATGAATTAATACTATCACTTATAATCTCTTTTGTTTTCAAATAGGTTTGTAAATTCTTAGAAATATCTTTGTTTAGGTTGGTTTTCAAGTTGTTAATATCTGTTAACTTCTTATTCAATAAATCAGAATATTCCTTTATTTGTTTTATATGTATTTTATGGTTATTCTTAAAATTGTTACTGTAGATATCCAGCTTTTCTACATAAGATTCTACATTTTCTCTATATCTAGTCTGAACTTTATTAGTATCAACTATTTCAGTAGAATTTAGTTTAGTAATAATTTGCTTTGTTTCTTCAATTTTAATAACATTGTTTTCTTTTTCTTCGGTTCTATATATTTCAAACTCTTTCTTGATTCTTTGATCCTTAGTTCTTAACTTAACAAGCTTATTTTCAACAGCTTTTTCTATTCTTTGCATTTTAAGCTCTGTTTTTTCACTTAGAATATTAAGGTTTTCTTTTGATTTTTTCTCTTTAGATAAAAAGTCTTTATGTGATTTCAAAGACTTTTTGTCATGACTATTATTTAATTTAGTAATTTTCTTAACAATTGGTGCAATTTTAGAATTATATTCAATCTCCACATCATAAGATGCTATATCAAAACTCTTCAAATCCTTATTCTTCAAAATACAGCACCTCCTAAATGCGATAAAACAGCCATTTACTGTCATAATTCTATCATATTTTAAAACTTAATACAATATTTATATATTATATATATATAATTTCAAAAATGATTTTGTAAAAATCTGTGTTTAATGTATAATTTTTATGAGGTGTTCAAAAATGGAAAATAAAATATTAACTAATGAAATTCTTGAAGAAGACATAGAAATTTTGTCTTTAAGACCAAAGTTTTTAAAAGAGTATATTGGGCAGAATAAAGTTAAAGAAATGATGGATATTTTTATTCGAGCAGCAAAGAATAGAAACGAAGCATTAGATCACGTCCTTTTATACGGGCCACCTGGACTAGGAAAAACGACTTTAGCTAATATAATAGCCAATGAAATAGGAGTTAACATAAAAGTAACTAGCGGTCCTTCAATCGAAAAAAGCGGGGATTTAGCAGTCATATTAACAAGCCTAGAACCGGGTGATATTTTGTTTATAGATGAGATCCATAGACTACCTAGAATTGTTGAAGAAATTTTGTATCCAGCAATGGAAGATTTTGTTATTGATATTATTGTTGGAAGAGACACAACTTCTAAATCAATTAGAGTAGATTTACCACCATTTACTCTTGTAGGTGCTACAACAAGATATGGCGACTTAAGCGCCCCATTAAGAGATAGATTTGGTGTTGTACATAAATTAGAATATTATAATGATTCAGAATTAGAACAAATTTGTGAAAGAACATCAAAAATTTTCGAATGTGAAATTCATAAAGATGCTCTATTTGAAATAGCAAGAAGAAGCCGAGGTACGCCAAGAATTACTAATAGACTATTTAGAAGAGTGAGAGATTTTGCTGATGTTTTAAATGATGGAATCATAAGTATGGACATTTGTAAACTAGCATTAGGGAAGCTTCACATTGATGAAATCGGATTAGATTCAAAAGATTATGACTATTTACTTGGGATAATCGAAAAATTCGAAGGTGGACCAGTAGGAGTGGAAAGTTTAGCCGCTTCAATTGGCGAAGAAGTCACAACTATTGAAGATGTTTATGAACCCTATTTATTACAAATCGGATTCATTAAACGTACTCAGAGAGGTAGAGTTGCTACAGAAAAAGCATATAAGCATCTAAAAAAGACTCATAATTCGAGGTTATTTTAATGAAAGTAAGTGACTTTGAATATATTCTTCCAAAAGAGCTAATTGCACAAACTCCGCTTAAAAATAGAAGCGCTTCTAGACTGCTAGTATTGAATAAGACTAGTGGAGAGATTAAACATGACCGTTTTAATAATATTGTAGACTATTTAAATAAAGGAGATGTATTAGTGCTAAATGATACATCAGTAATACCTGCAAGATTATTCGGAATTAAACAAGAAACGCTAGCATCTATTGAAATTTTATTATTAAAACAGCAGAATGATAATATTTGGCAATGCCTGGTCAAAAAAGCTCGTAAGATTAGCGTAGATACTGTGGTTTCATTCGGGAATGGAATTTTAAAAGCAAGATGTACAAAGGTTTATGACGAAGGAATTAGAGATTTTGAGATGATTTATGAAGGATTTTTTTACGAAATTATTGACCAACTCGGAGAAATGCCTCTTCCTCCATATATTCATGAAAAATTAATTGACCAAGATAGATATCAAACTGTATATAACAAATATAAAGGAAGTGCAGCAGCCCCAACAGCAGGACTTCATTTTACAAATGACCTACTTGAAAAAATAAATCAAAAAAAGGTAAAAATTGCTTACATAACTCTTCATGTTGGACTAGGAACTTTTAGACCCGTTCAAGTAGATATAGTAGAAGAGCATCATATGCATAGTGAATTCTATCAAATGACTAAAGAAAGTGCTGACATCTTAAATAATGCTAAATCTAATAAAAATAGGATTATAGCAGTTGGAACTACTTCTTTAAGAACTCTTGAAACTATACTAAGAGATTATGATAACTTTCGAGAAGTATCAGCATGGAGCGATATATTCATATATCCTGGTTACACTTTTAAATCGGCAGATGCATTAATTACTAATTTTCATTTACCAAAATCAACTCTATTAATGTTAGTAAGTGCACTTGCTGGGAAAGAAAACATCACTAAAGCCTATAAAGAAGCGATTAATGAAAAATATAGATTCTTTAGTTTTGGTGATAGTATGTTTATTACCAGTGATTAATGAAAGACTTTAACTAAAAAAGCAGACAATTTCTAAAATTGTCTGCTTTTGTTTAATTATTTTAATGGTTTAAGTATTGCAGTAAAGTGTCTTAGAAATGGTGGTTCATAATCAAATCCTAATCCTACAAGTGAATCTCTATTCTTAAATACTTCAATTACTGCGTCAGCTACAACATCTAGGTGTTTATATGTGTAAGTCCTTCTTGGTATTGTCAATCTCATTAATTCAAGTGGACTTTCTAAATTTTTTCCAGTATCTGGATTTCTTCCAAGTAAGAAAGAACCAATTTCTACAGCTCTAACTCCCGCTTCAATGTAAACTGCATTAGTAACACTTTGAGCTGGGAATTCATAATATGGAATGTGAGGAACAAATTTTTTACAATCAACAAATACAGCATGCCCACCAGTAGGGTATTGTATTGGTACTCCTGCATCTCTTAATTTGTCACCTAAATATCTTACTTGATCTAAGCGATGTTCTAAATAATCTTCTTCCAAAGCTTCTTGCAGTCCAACACTAAGTGCTTCCAAATCTCTACCAGCAAGTCCACCGTATGTAGGGAATCCTTCCATTGGAACTATATAAGTTCTACATTTATTGTAGAAATCAGTATCGTTCTTAATAGCTATAAATCCTCCAATATTACTTAATCCGTCTTTTTTACTACTCATTAAGCATATATCTGCTAAATCAAATACTTCTCTAGCAATTTCTCTTGTTGATTTGTTTTCGTATCCTTTTTCTCTTGTTTTTACGAAATAAGCATTTTCTGCGTATCTTGCTCCATCAATAATAATAGTAATATTGTTTTTGTGAGCAATTTCTGAAACTTTATGCATATTTTCCATACTTACTGGTTGTCCACCAGCACTGTTATTAGTAATTGTGAAGATAATTCCAGCAATATTCTCTTTTCCTTTTTCAAGAATCAGTTTTTCTAACCTAATCACATCAAAATTACCTTTGAAAGGATGATAATTCTCTGTATCAAAACATTCATCAATTACACAATCAATAGCTCTAGCTCCTGCCATTTCAACATGAGCTCTTGTTGTATCAAAATGCATATTTGATATGAAATACATACCTTTTTTAGTAACTAATTGTGGTAAAGCAACTTGCTCAGCTCCACGTCCTTGATGAGCTGGTATAACATAATCATATCCAGTAATATCTTTAACTACTTTTTCAAATTTATAAAAACTTCTTGATCCAGCATAAGCTTCATCACCTTGCATTAAAGCTGCCCATTGAAAATGGCTCATAGCTCCAGTACCGCTATCTGTTAATAAATCAATGTAGACATCTTCGCTTCTCAAAGAAAAAGGATTATATCCTGCAGTTTTTAAATACTCAATTCTTTCTTCTTTGGTTGTCATTTTAATTGGTTCAACCATCTTAATGCGATAAGGTGGCGCTACATATTTTCTGTTCATGTTTTTCCTCCCGATAATAATTAATTTTAATCCAAAAACATTATACATTACAATGTTAGCGTTTTCAATCTTTTGTTTATATATTTCCAATTAATATTATAAGATACATCCTAATAACTATATTTTGAGTTATTATAGTCAAAATAAAACTAATGAATATAATTACAATCGTTTTTACAATTATTTCGTAGAAATCTACATCAAATACCTATTATTTTTAGTTGACCCATATTAAAACTACATTGATATTAATCATATTTTTAGTTGTATTATTTAAACATGGTCATAATCTAAAATCACAAAATAAAAGAAAAGTTTAAATTACTTTTATAAAAAATGAACTATTCAAAATTGAATAGTTCATTAAATTTATTCTTGCAAAGGTTTAATTTTCTTCATTAAGTATATAAATGGAGTATCCATGAATGCAACTATTACTTTAATAAGATAAGTTGTTATGAAAATATCTACGACAATATTATTTGGATATTCTCCAAGAAATACTATTGGAACAAAAATGGAAGTATCAATTAGTTGGCTAATTAGGGTAGATCCATTATTTCTAATCCATAAATGTTTATCCCCTGGAAGTTTTGATTTTATTTTTTGGAACATATAAACATCAAACAACTGGCTAACTATATAAGCTGACAAACTACCTAGTGCAATTCTAGGCAACATATTGAATATTATTGCTATTGAATCATGTGAAAAATCATCGATATTTGGAACGAACCAAATTGAGAATTTCATGATAATCACCGTAGCTAGTAAACTAAAGAATCCAATATAGACAGCCTTCTTAGCATCTTTTATACCATACTTTTCACCAAGTGCATCTGTCACTAAGAAAAGCGTACCGTACATAATATTCCCAAGTGTAGCGACTAAATGAACCCCAAAGAAATTAAAATCAATTGTTTTTGTTACTTGAATGTTGGCTAGTATTGTACCAAGTGCTATCCATGCGAATAATCCTGTTTTACCAAATAATTTATATGATAAAGTAATTAAAACAAAGTTAACAAGGGCAAATAAAATCCATAATAATTCATTACTCATAGTTTTTCCTCCTAGTTTTGATATCGCAGGATGGTTACGAACTGCGTATGTTTTTTAAGTATACTAAATATATATTAATAATGAAATTTTGTCAATTAAATGATTACTATTTGAAATAAAAGGGATGTACTTTATATTTTCACATTATTTTCTTATATAATTGTTTTTTTTATTATATAATGAAAAAGGCAAGAGAATGCAGGTGAGGCTTGATGATGCAAAGAGTAGGAATCGACATTGGTAGTACAACTATTAAGGCTGTCGTAATTAATGAATCTAATAAAATAATTTATAAAACATACCTACGACACAAAAGTAGTATAAATACATCTTTATTAAATCTATTAAAAGATATTGAAAAAACTTTTAATGGTCAAGAGATGTTTTTTAATTTTACTGGTAGTGCTAGTATGTTTTTAGCAGAAGGTATAAAAAGACAATTCACTCAAGAAGTAATTAGTGCAACTGAAGCCTTAACATATGATGGTGAAAAATTCGATGTATGTATAGAACTAGGCGGAGAAGATGCTAAAATTATCTTTTTTGATGGAAATAATGTTGAACAAAGAATGAATGGAACTTGCGCTGGTGGAACTGGTGCTTTTATAGACCAAATGGCTACATTACTAGATGTAGATGTAATTGAGCTTAATGAACTTGCGAAGAACTATGAGAAAATATACCCTATTGCTTCAAGATGTGGTGTATTTGCAAAAAGTGATATTCAACCTCTTTTAAATCAAGGAGCAAGACATGAAGATCTTGCGATAAGTATTTATCAAGCTATAGTAAATCAAACTATTGCTGGACTTTCTCAAGGAAGAAAGATAAAAGGAAGAGTAGCATTTTTAGGTGGACCTCTTACTTTTGCAAGTGAACTTAGAAAAAGGTTTATTGAATTTCTTAAACTAGAAAATGTTTTTGTACCAGAAGACGGAGAAGTATTTGTTGCCTTTGGGGCAGCTCTTTTAGCAAATGAAACCTCTTCAACAATTGAAGATCTTATGTCTTCTGTTGTTAATTATGACAAAACAGATAGAAGAAATCGTAAAAAAACTTTAAAACCTCTTTTTGAATCTGATGAAGATTATCAATCATTTATAAAAAGACATGATTTAGCTAAAGTTGAAGAAATAGATATTAAATCATATAGTGGTGATGCCTATTTAGGGATTGATGCTGGGAGCACAACAACGAAACTTGTTTTATTAAGTGAAGATAATGATATATTATATAGTTTTTATTCTCACAATAAAGGTAATCCAGTCGAAATGGTTAAACGTGCTCTTTATGAATTATATGAACAAATAGACGATAGAATTACTATTAAAAGTGCATATTCAACTGGATATGGAGAACAATTAATCAAAAATGCTTTTAATTTAGACAACGGTGAAGTTGAAACTATATGCCACTACAAAGCCGCAAAACACTTTATCCCAGATGTTCAGTTTATAATTGACATTGGTGGTCAAGATATGAAATGCTTCAAAGTAGAAAATGGAGTTATCACAACAATCATTCTTAATGAAGCATGCAGTTCTGGATGTGGTTCTTTCGTTGAAACATTCTCAACATCCTTAGGATATGAGATTAAAGATTTTGCAAGTCTCGCCTTAGAATCAACTCAACCAGTTGATCTAGGTAGTAGATGTACAGTATTTATGAATAGCGGAGTAAAACAAGCACAAGCAGAAGGCGCTAGTACAAGTGATATAAGTGCTGGCCTTGCATATAGTGTAGTTAAGAACGCTCTATATAAAGTAATTCGAGCAGTTGATGTAAAAGCTGAATTTGGAGAGAGAATTATTGTACAAGGCGGTACATTCTATAACAATGGTGTGCTTAGAGCTTTTGAACAAGAAATAGGAACAAAAGTAATTAGACCAAATATTGCCGGTTTAATGGGCGCATTTGGAGCAGCTCTTGTTGCTAAAGAACATAAAAAAGACAAATCAGATATTTTAACAAAAGAAGGATTAGATAAGTTCACTTATACTACAAAAAGTGCAGTTTGTAGAAAATGCAATAATTTCTGTGCTCTTACAATAAATATATTCAATGATAAAAAGTATATATCAGGTAATAGATGTGATAAAGGTGCAAACATTGTATCTACTAATGATCAATTACCAAACTTATACCTTTATAAATATGATAAAATCACTAGCTATGTATCAGATCCTTTCAAAACATATAAGAAAAAAATAGGAATACCATTAGTCCTTAATATGTACGAAAATATTCCATTCTGGTTTACTTTCTTTGATACTTTAGGATATGAAATTGTCTATTCAGACCGCTCAAGTAAGACAATCTATGAACTTGGACAAGAAACGATTCCAAGTGATACAATTTGTTACCCTGCTAAGCTTGTTCATGGACATATTGAAAACTTACTATTAAAAGATATTGACTACTTATTCTATCCAAATATTCCTTATAACTTCGCAGAAAAAAAACATCGAGATAATGAATATAATTGTCCTATTGTTGCCTTTTATCCTGAAGTTATAGGAGCAAATATGGATAATATTGATTTAAATACATATATTGATCCATATGTAAGTTTGAATAAAGTGAACTATTTTCTAAAAAATACTAAAAAATTATTTTCTGATAAATTCAATATGAAGAAAAAAGACATTGTAAGAGCCTATCATTTAGCTATAGCGGAATATAAAAGATATCGCGATGATGTTTTACTCGAAGGAAAAAGAAGTTTAGATTATGGAGTTGCTCATAATAAAAATATCATTTTACTAGCTGGAAGACCTTATCACATTGATCCTGAAGTCAATCATGGTATACCTAAATTGCTCCAAAGTTTAGGAATTGTTGTAATTAGTGAAGATTCAGTAAATATGTATGCTGACCAGGAAAAAGTTAATGTTTTAAACCAATGGACACATCATACAAGACTATATGATTCAGCAAAATTCATTTGCAAATATGAAAATGCTAATTTAATTCAATTAGTATCTTTTGGGTGTGGACTTGATGCTATTACAACAGATGAAGTAAAAAGCATTTTAGAAAAAAATCATAAATTATATACTCAAATAAAGATAGATGAAGTAAATAACTTAGGAACAGTCAATATCAGGGTTAGAAGCTTACTTTCAACCATGAAAGGAGTGTTATAATGGCTAAATTGGTATATGAAGGAAATCGAGTTATCTTCACAAAAGAAATGAAAAAAGAATACAAAATATTAATTCCTTCAATGGCACCATATCATTTTGATTTTTTCGTTGATATTTTAGAAAGTGAAGGTTACCAAACAGAAATATTACAAAATCATTCATTTGATTTAATACATGAAGGACTTAAATACTCACATAACGACATATGTGTACCTGCAATGCTAGTTATTGGACAATTTATTGATGCAATTAAATCAGATAATTATGATATCCATAAAACAGCAGTAATGATAAGTCAAACAGGTGGAGGATGTCGTGCTAGTAATTATTTAAGTCTTATCAGAAAAGCATTCATAAAAGCTGGATATGAGTTCATCCCTATAATTAGCTTTAACTCTGTAGGACTAGAAAGCAATTCTGGTTTTAAAATTAGTACAAGAATGATCTTTAAACTAACTAATTCATTGATCTTCGGTGATATTTTAATGCAAATTGTAAACGAGAAAATTCCTTATGAGGTAAATAAGGGTGAAACAATGCGCGTTTATAAAGAAGCCCATAAACAGCTTGCTAAAAGTGTTAGTTATAACGATTTAAGAGCTTGGCTTCAACCAAAAAAACTAATAGATAAAGTAATAAAACGTTTTTCAGAAATAGAAGTAGATAGAACAGTCTTAAAACCTAAAATAGGAATAGTTGGAGAAATTTATGTAAAATACTCTCCACTTGGGAACAACAACCTAGAACAATTACTAAGAAATGAAGGTTGCGAGGTAGTAACCCCTAGCATCTTTGACTTCTTCCTATATACTTTTGATTCAGCAGCATATGATGTTTCACACTATGGTGGAAAAAAATTATCAAGATTTAAGAATCTGGCAACAGTAGCATTTGTTGAGAAAAGAAAAAAAGTAGTCGCAAATATATTAGATAAATACGGTTTTACAAAACCGCTCTCATATAAAGAGATAAAGGCATTTACTAAGGGATTTATAAGTCATGGAACTCACGTTGGAGAAGGTTGGTTATTGACCGCTGAAATGGTTCATCTAATCCATAGTGATGTACCAAATATTGTCTGTGCACAACCATTTGGTTGCCTTCCTAATCATATCGCAGGAAAAGGAATGATTAAGAGAATTAAAGACAATTTTCCTGAAAGTAATATTGTTACAATTGATTACGATACATCAGCTACAGAGATAAATCAGTTAAACAGAATTAGACTAATGCTTGCTAATGCAAAGAAAAACATGAAATAAAGTAGATAATTAAAAAATAGTAATATATAATGAATTTGGTGATAATATGGCAATAAAATATGAATTAATTCACGAATGTAAACAAACAGGCGCTAGATTAGGAATATTACATACGCCTCACGGTAGTATTGAAACACCTGTATTTATGCCTGTAGGAACAAAAGCTACTGTGAAAACTCTTGAGAATAAAGAAATAGAAGAAGTAAGTGATGGACTGATTCTAGGAAACACTTATCACTTATGGTTAGAACCTGGTGATGAAATTGTGAAAAAACACGGTGGTATTAGAGGGTTCATGAAATGGAACCATTCTCTCTTAACTGATAGTGGTGGTTTCCAAGTTTTTAGTCTTTCCAAAATAAGAAAAATATCAGAAGAAGGTGTCGAATTTAGACATCATAAAAGTGGAGCAAAATTATTTATGAGTCCTGAAGATTCAATCAGAATTCAACATAATTTAGGGGCTGATATCATCATGAGTTTTGATGAATGTCCTCCTTTTGATTCTACATACGAATACATGAAAGAATCCGTTGAAAGAACAATTAGATGGGCAGAACGAGGTAAAAAAGAACATGAAGGACACACTGACCAATCACTTTTTGGAATTGTTCAAGGCGGGCCACATAAAGATCTTCGAATAATGTGTGCTAAATCGCTAATTGAAATGGATTTTCCTGGATATAGTATTGGTGGTTTAAGTGTTGGAGAATCTAAAGAAGAACAATACAAAGTACTTGACTACTTAGTAGATGTTATGCCAAAAGACAAACCAAGGTATTTAATGGGTGTTGGAACACCTGATGATATTCTTGAAGGAGTTATAAGAGGAATGGATATGTTTGATTGTGTTAATCCAACAAGACTTGCAAGACATGGAAGTGCAATGACATCCTCAGGAAGAATTACAATCAAAAGTAAAGTCTATGAAAGTGATATGACACCACTTGATTCAGAATGCGATTGTAAGGTTTGTAAAACCTACTCAAAAAGTTATTTAAGACACCTTTTTAAGGCTGATGAATTACTCGGTCCAAGGTTAGTAAGTTATCACAATCTATATTTTTTAAAGAATCTAACAAAACAAATTAGAGATGCAATTAAAAATGATTCACTAGGTGATTTCAAGGAAGAATTTTTCAAAAAATACTATAAATAAACTATATAAGCCATTTTTATAAAAATATTGTTTATTTTACAACACAAAAATGATATAATTAATTAATAAGTTAATTGGAGGTATAATCTATGTTTGAATCAATCGATAATTTTAATCAAAAGCCCTCAATTAAGGTAATCGGAGTTGGTGGTGGCGGAGGAAACGCAGTGAACAGAATGATTGAAAATGAAGTTCAAGGTGTTGAGTTCGTAGCTATTAACACAGACGCACAAGTATTAAGACTTTCTAAGGCTGATTCTAGAATACAAATAGGTAAGATGTTAACTAGAGGACTTGGAGCAGGAGCAGATCCTGATATAGGAAGACGTGCTGCAATCGAATCAGAAGATGAAATTCGTGAATTACTAAGTGATTCTGACATGGTATTCATTACCGCAGGTATGGGTGGTGGAACCGGTACAGGTGCCGCTCCAGTAATTGCTAGAATTTCAAGGGAAATGGGATGTTTAACAATTGGTATTGTTACAAAACCATTTAGTTTCGAAGGACGAAGAAGAGTCGCTACTGCACTTGAAGGTTTAGATGCTTTGAAACCTTATGTTGATACTTTAATTGTAGTTCCAAATGACCGTTTACTTTATGTTGTTGATAGATCTACTTCTATGTTAGAAGCATTCAGAGAAGCAGATAATGTACTTCGTCAAGGAGTTCAAGGTATTGCTGAGATAATCACAGTTCCTGGACTAATTAACGTAGATTTTGCTGACATAAAAACTGTTATGAAAGATAAAGGTACTGCCTTAATGGGAATCGGAATTGCTAGTGGCGAAGATCGCGCTATTGAAGCTGCTAAAAAAGCAATTCACTCTCCTCTTTTAGATGCTAATATCGATGGAGCAACTGATGCAGTTGTAAACATTGCCAGTGGTATTGATATTGCACTATGGGAAGTAAATGAAGCCGTTGAAGCAATCCAAAAAGCAAGTAAAACAGAAATAAACATCATTTATGGTACAACGATTAATCAAGATATTCAAGATGAAATCATTGTAACTGTAATTGCTGCTGGTTTTGATGAAAACCGTTCTGTTGAATTTAGCGAAATTGGAAACACTCCACACGATGCTGTAGTTGAAGATGATGTTGTTGCACCTGAAAGTACTTCTAAAAAATCTCGAAAAAGAGGAAGAAAAGAAGTGCCAGTTGTAGAAGAAGAACCACCATCAAAAACTGCTATACCATCTTGGTTAAAATCAAGATTTAAATAAGCGCCCTAGGTGCTTTTTTAATTTATAAAATACGAAGGTGAGAAAATGAAAAGAACTTATCAAATTATATACGGAGTAAGTATGTTAACAATTCTATTACTCATTGCATTTTGGAAATCAATGCCCGATACAATAATCTTCTTATTAGCTGCGTTTGGAGTTATTTTAACTAGTATTTTTACATATAGTGGTAGAAAAAAATGATTTTTTACACAAAAGATGTATTAAATACAATAAAAGATTCAAATGCAACAGTAGTGGCAGCTACTAAATATTTCAATTCAACTGAAATGAGAGATTTGTATAACACTGGAATAAATAATTTTGGAGAAAATAGAGTAGAACCTTTTATGCAGAAAATTTCTGAGTTAAGTGATTTAGATATTACTTGGCACTTAATTGGAACTCTTCAAACCAAAAAAGCAAAGAAAATTATTAACGATATTGACTACCTTCACTCTCTTGATACAATAAATTTAGCAAATGAAATTCAAAAGAGAAGAACAGCGCCTTTAAAGTGTTTTGTTCAAGTCAACATAAGTAGTGAAGAATCAAAACATGGTCTTAATATTGATGAAGTAATACCTTTTATAAAAGAAATCAGCAATCATGATAAAATCATATTAATTGGACTTATGGGAATGGCTAAATTAACTGATGATGAAGATATTATCAGTCAAGAATTTCAAAAATTGAATGATTTACAGGTATTAATTAAAGAAAAACTTAATTTAGAATTATCTGAATTATCAATTGGAATGAGTAATGATTACTTAATAGCAATTAAGCATAAAGCAACATTTTTAAGATTAGGTAGTGTACTATTTAAGAAAGAGGTGTAACAATGGCTAGAAATAAAAAAGCAATTGATCGTGTAGAATTTGTTGTAATGGAAAAACAAGTAGATGTTCTGAAACTTGCAAACAAACTCTTAAAAGGTATTCCTCTAATTGTAAATTATGAAGATTATAACGAAATCGAAGCTAATAAAGTCATCACTTTCCTAAGTGGGGTTATTTATGCGCTAGATGGAGAAATTGAAGTTATTCAACCAACTATTTTTCTGTTCGCAACTAAAACAGATTTTAAAGATGGATCATTAAGAAAATTTGTAAAAGATTATAAGGAGTAAATATTATGGTTTTATTACTAACAGCACTTTATTGGTTACTAACAGCTTATTATTGGATTTTAATAGCTTATGTTATAAGTTCTTGGATCCCAGAATTAAGAAACTCAAGAATTTTCAAATTAATTGGTCAACTAGCTAATCCGTATATGCGAATATTTCGTGGTTTACTAGTTTTTGGAATGATGGATTTCACACCTATTATAGGTTTTCTTCTTTATTCATGGGGACTTTCTAACCTAAGCAATATGATTGCTACACTCTCATAAAGAATTTGATAATTAAACATTAAAATTTTATTATTATAAATAAATAATTAAAATATGCCTAAAAAGGTTGTGTTTTAGTTTTTATTTGTTAAAATGTAAAGTATAAAATCGATGATTAGGACAAGTATTTAATAAATGTTTATATTTAGAGACCGAGTACATGTTGAAAGCTTGGATAAACATAATTAGATGTATCCCCTATGAGTGAGTGTCTGAAACAATAGTAAGATACTTCGGATGTCTTTCCGTTATAAAGATTAAAGTGCTAGTTTTTTAACTAGAACATAGGTGGTACCGCGGATAATGTTCGTCCTTATTTTTAAGGACGATTTTTTTCTACAAAAAGGAGTGATTTATTATGAGTAAAGACTACAAAGATAGTTTATTATTACCAAAAACTGATTTTCCAATGAGGGGGAATCTAGGAAATAATGAACCTATAATGCATGAAAAATGGAATAAAGATGATTTATACAACGCAAGATTAGCAAAGAACAAAGGGAATACTGAATATGTGCTTCATGACGGGCCTCCCTACGCAAATGGTGATATCCATATTGGTCATGCTTTAAATAAAGTCTTAAAGGATTTTGTTGTTAGATACAAAAGTATGAAAGGTTTCTATGCTAGGTATGTTCCTGGATGGGATACTCATGGTCTTCCTATTGAAACAGCTTTAGTTAAAACAAAGAAAGTAAATCGTAATAGTATAGATAAAGTTGAATTTAGAAAAATGTGTGCTAGTTACGCTTTAGAACAAGTAGATAAACAACGTACACAATTCAAAAGATTAGGGATATTAGGAGAATGGGATAACCCTTATATAACTTTAGAAGCAAAATATGAAGCTTCTCAACTAAGAATATTTGCTGATATGGCTGAAAAAGGATTAATCTTTAAAGGATTAAAACCGATTTTTTGGTCACCTTCAAGTGAAACTGCACTTGCAGAAGCAGAAATAGAATATCATGACAAAAAATCTCCTTCAATCTTTGTTGCGATGGACGCTGTAGATAAAAAAGATGTCTTTCCTGAAGATTTCAAATATTTAGTTTGGACTACTACTCCATGGACAATTCCAGCAAACCTAGCAATATCTGTTGGAGATAACTTAGATTATTCATTCATTAGAGTTAATGATGAAGTAAATTACATAGTAGCCACAGCATTAATAGCTGAACTTACAAAAACATTTGAATGGGTTAGTGTAGTTAATTTAAAAGAAGTAAAAGGTAGAACACTTGAAGGATTAACATACAAACATCCTTTATATGATAGAGTTAGTCCTGTAGTTTTAGGACATCATGTTACTGTTGAAGGTGGAACTGGATTAGTTCATACAGCTCCTGGGCATGGGGAAGACGACTTCATAATTGGTCAAAAATACGGATTAGAAACATTATGTCCTGTTGATTCAAAAGGATTCATGACAGCCGAAGCTGGTAAATATGAAGGTGAATTTATAGAAGATTGTAATAAGAGTGTTGTAAAAGATCTTGATGAATTAGGATATCTTCTTAAATTACAATGGATAACTCATAGTTACCCACATGACTGGAGAACCAAAAAACCAGTTATATTCAGAGCAACAGCTCAATGGTTTGCTTCAATTGAATCTTTAAAAGATGATATGATCAAAGAAATAAAAAATATTTCTTGGTACCCTAAATGGGGAGAACTAAGAATGACAAATATGGTAAAAGATAGAAAAGCATGGTGTATATCTCGCCAAAGAACATGGGGCGTTCCAATTCCTGTTTTTTACAATGAAGATGGAACCACTATTTTAGATAAAGAAGTTATTAACCATGTAGCAAATATCTTTGAAGAACAAGGTTCAAATGCTTGGTATACTTTATCCGCTAATGAATTATTACCTAAAGGTTACACAAACAGTGCTTCACCAAACAGATTATTTACTAAAGAAACTGATATCTTAGATGTATGGTTTGATTCAGGAACTTCACATCATGGTGGTATGAAAGATTTCGGTCTTCCTTATCCAAGTGATTTATATTTAGAAGGCAGCGACCAATACCGTGGTTGGTTTAACAGTAGTTTATCAACAGGTGTTGCAGCAATGGGTAAAAGCCCTTATAAGACTTGTTTAACTCATGGTTTTGTACTTGATAAAGACGGTCGTAAAATGTCTAAATCACAAGGAAATGTCATTGATCCACTAAAAATAATGAAACAAAGTGGTGCAGATATTCTAAGATTATGGGTAGCTAGTGTTGATTATCAAAGTGATGTTAGAATTAGTAATCTAACGATGAAACAAGTAAGTGAATCATACCGTAAAATAAGAAACACAGTTCGTTTTATGTTAGGTAACCTATTTGATTTTGATCCTGTAAAAAATAGAGTTGAATTCAATGAATTAAATGAAGTAGATAAATTTGTTACTTTAAAACTTAACAACTTAATAAAAGATGTTACAGAAAAATATGACAACTTTGAATTTGATTCGGTTTATCGTGATATAACAAACTTTGTAACTAGAGAATTAAGTGCCTTTTATCTAGATTTTACAAAAGATGTTCTATATATTGAAAAAGCTGATAATCATACTAGAAGAAGTATACAAACTGTTTTATATGATACTACTCTATCTTTATTACAATTATTAACACCATTCTTACCTCATACTACTAATGAAGCATATTTACATTTACCAGCACATTCTTATGACAATGTCTATCTGGAAAATATGCCAGAATATGTTGAACTTGGTAATCTAGATCTTATTAAAAAATATGAAAGCTTCATGTTAGTAAGAGATAATGTCTTAAAAGCTCTTGAAGAAGCAAGAAATAATAAAGTAATTGGTAAAAGCTTCAATGCTTTATTAACACTTTATCCAGAGGGTGAAGTCAAAGAATTACTAAACAGCATGAATGCAAATCTTGGACAAATATTTATCGTTTCTAAGTTTGAAATTAAAGAAGGAGTTGGACAATATAAGTTCAATAACCTTTCTATAGACGTTACTAAAGCAGATGGTGAAACTTGTGATAGATGTTGGCAAGTAGTTGACGATTTACATGATGGTTTATGCGATAGATGCTCAAATGTATTAAAATAATAATAAAAAGTCTGAATATTCAGACTTTTTAGTTATAATAGTGATAGGAAGTGATTTTTTATGAAAAAAATATTTTTAGTTATAATAGTTTTCACTAGCATTTTAATCTTAAGTGGATGTTCAGAACATCCTTTCAAAGCTCCGTTCGGAACTGAATTTATTGAAAGTGATACTTTATCTTATGATTATTACAATGGTTCATATTCAAAAAACTTATTTGAATATACTTTTTCCAAAGAGTATTTATATTTTATTGATTCGGACGAATCAAATTATCGATTTTCGTCTATCAATAACTACCAGGACATTAGTAATGAATTCATTTCATTTCTTGAATTATATGAAGATGATACCTATTCTGATATTTACTTAAATGAATCAGGGAAGGGTGATATTGAACTAAGCCTAGGTGCAACTGAAGATGACTATAATTTAGTTAAGGTTACTGCTGATTCTGAAATTTATGATGTGGATGCTTTTATAGTTGTAGAGAATGGACTTAGAGTAATATTCTCATATACAGAATTTTACCATGATGGAATCAAGATAGTAGTTCCTTATAATTTTGCAATTATAGCCTATGAAATTCATGAAGCATATTTAAAAGAATATTTGCCAATTAATAATGAATATGTGGATGAAAAAGCTATTTTAACGAGATATAAAACAGCTATAATTCCATTTCCTCCAAAAGTTGGATT
>Ga0307991_1000530_pt1 | contig 27430 bp, 48 predicted proteins | sample EllFjometagen131_FD_203146 | JGI IMG/M metagenome (GOLD analysis project Ga0307991, IMG submission 203146) | Marine microbial communities from Ellis Fjord, Antarctic Ocean - #131 | ecosystem: Environmental > Aquatic > Marine > Unclassified | place: Southern Ocean | collected 2014-10-08 | reverse complement strand
GGAGATGAAAATTTTAATAATTCTAAAAAATATAAAAATACATGTTTAAAAAAATACGGAGTAGATAATCCATCTAAATTAGAATTTATAAAAAGTAAAAAAGTAAAAACATCATTAATAAAATATGGCGTTGAATATCCATGGCAATTGAAAGAAATAAAAGAAAAAGTAAAGAATACTATGCTTTATCGTTATGGCGTAAAAAATGCTTTATTATTAGATATCTCAATTAAACGCGCAAGACAAAAAATGAAAGAATTATATGGAGTAGAATATGGATTTCAAAGTATGGATATTCAAAGGAAGATAAATAGGAATTTATATAATATTAAAGAATATAAATTTCCATCTGGAAGAAAAGTTTATGTAATGGGTTATGAAAATATAATGTTAGATTTATTATTAGAAAACAATATAAATGAAAAAGATATATTAACAGGATATAATTGTCCTATTATTAAGTGGATTGATAAAAATGGTAAAAAACACAAACATATACCTGATATTTTTATTAAATCTTTAAATAAAATTATAGAAGTAAAGAGTGAATGGACTTCTCGAAAAGAATGTTTAAATAATATTATTTTAAAAAAGAAATTTGCAGAGGAACAAGGATTTATTTATGTTGTAAATGTAATTGATAAAAAAACTAAAACTATTTTATATGAAATTAATTCCAATAAAAACTAAAAAAAAATATACTTATAAAGGTAAGGTTTATGATTTAAGTATAGAGAATGATCATACTTATAATATAGAAGGAAATATAGTTCATAACTCAGATTATGTAATGATTGGTTCCCTTTTTAATAAAACATTACAAAGTGCGGGATTTAATTATTTATGGAATATAAAACTTCCTTATAATTTAGCTAAAATGTTCTGGAAATGGGGGTTTCCTATAAAGAAAAAATATAGAGGAATGAGTACTAAAGCAGTACAACGAAAATGGGGCAAAACAAAATTAATTACTGCCGAAGGAATAACTAAATATCAAAAAGTTAAGTATAATTTACCACAATGGGTTGAAAATTTTGAAGATTATCTTCGATCTAATATGAGTTATTGTGGAGCTAAAAATTTAGATGATTTTATAGGAGAAGCAGAATGGGTATTTATAACAAATAATGCTTTTTATCGATTTAAAAAATGAGGTTTAAATTTACAATTTTCATTATGCCATCTATTTAAATTTCCTATATTCATTTCTCTCCCACAATAAGTACATTTAAATTTCTTGGCTATTTTTGCTTTTGCTTCTTCTGTGTGTTTTTTTCCTAAATGAGATTGTCGATTTTTTTCTTTTGATTCTTCTGAATGATGCCGTCCTAACCAAACTAAGGCCATTTTTTTTCTAGATTCTAAAGAACGTTTCCTTCCCTTATTGGCTTTACTTATTTTTCTCCTTGTTTCTTTTGTTATAGGATGATTTATTCTTCTTTTTTTCCAAGCTTCTTTCATATTTTGTTTTGTTTCCTCAGACTTTGGACCTGATAATTTTTTTTTATGTTCTTCTGAAAAAATTCGTCCTTTATTAGATTTACTTAATTTATTTTTAGATTCTTCACTCCAGCAACCTCTAATTCCATGACCACCTTTGGGACTTATATTATATCCATTAGGCTTTAGCGTATTAAATTGATTAATAAACTCTTCTTGAGCATTAAATGCCTTTTGTTTTGTATTGAAAAACTTCAAAATTTTTCTGTGAAAATTCTTTTTGCCATATTTATTCTTTGCATTAGATAAATAAGTTCCGCTCCCTAAATAATTATCATTTAAATTATTAGTTGAATGATCACCAACATATTGTTTTCCATTTATTAAATTAGTAGATATATAAACAAAATTAAATTTTTTCTTAATCATAAACTTTTTAAGATTTAATACATATAACATATAAACTATATATTAACAATGAGCGTCTTATTATATCAATCCGGTGTTACAGAAAATCTTTTACCCAAAGAATTAACATTTATAGATAATGAAATTCTTACAATTTTTAAAGATTTTCATCATATTAGAACTTCAAGATTATACGAAGTTCCTAACGCTTGGTGTGTTTGGGGTGAAAATTTAAAAAATATTGATTCAGATTTTAATAAATTAGGTTCTGATATTGTTCAGGATAATATTTTTTCTCCTATAATGTTTATTCATGATACCGAAATAAATTTATCATGGATGTTAACTGATGATATTATACTTAATGGATATAATAAATTTAAAGAGGATTTAATAAGATTTTTTGATGACATAGCTGAAAATGTTATTAAGGAAGGAGAAAGATTAAGAATGCAACAAGGAATTTCAAATAATTTATTATTTCTTACCACTCTTGGTCCATCAGATGATAAAAGAGTTATATTTGAATTCAATCCCCATAAGCAAAGAGAGGAGTTTTGGAATGTTAAAACCTTTTCAGATTTTGGTTTAAGAGTATTTAATTTTTTAATGAAATTTTACAAAGATGGAGATAATTTTGCTATTTTTGCTGATAAAAAATCAATTATATTAGTAACTGATGAGAATGTTGAATTTTTAATTAGTAAAATATTAGCAGATTTTGAAAGATTAGAAAAATATGAAATGTGTGCAGATCTAAATAAGATTTTTAAAAAATGGAGAAAATATAAAAAAATAAAGAAAAAACCCAAAAGTAAAAATAAAAATGAAGAATAATGATGTTATATTAAATCAATATGATTCAAGTTCTTCATCATTTAGAGAAATAACTTTATTAGATGCCTTTCTTCAAAATATAAATGGAGGCAATCAAATCAAAGTTTCTCTTGAACAAGATAGCAATCATAATTATATCAAAATAGATGCATCTGTAGACACTAGAGTGATTATAGATGGTACCCTAAAGGATACTAACATCTTTTATAAAGATGACCGCGTAGGCATTGGGAGGGCCCCCTTGCACAACTATAAATTTGATATAAAAATTCCTAAAAACAAATTGATGACTGCTTTTCATGTTGGAGATGGGTCATATGGTTTTTCAATGGGTAATGGTACGCCTCAGGGTTTTTTACCTGAAATAATTGGAATGGGTTCTGATGAATATGATGCAGGACTTTATTTTTTAGGAAGAAGTGGAAATAATATTTCATCATCCATACCTTTAATAATTATAGATGGAAGAAATTCTTTTAATAAATCCTTAACAAATAGACCAATATTTGGAATAACAAACGCTCAATATAATAAATATGAATTACTCGTAGATCAATATGGTAACGTAGGAATTGGAAAAATTCCACAAATATATAAATTAGATGTTAATGGATCTATTAGAGCAGCAGATTTTATTTTGGACTCATCAGTGGCTATGTCGGAACTTATTGAAATTATTATTGAACAAAAAAACGAAATAGATATAATAAAAAATAAGCTCAAAGATTTAGAAGCATTATAAAAATTAAAAAATGAATGGTACAAAATCTGCTGCTAATTATAATGGTGATATTATGTATTCTTTTGATAATATCATTATTAAAGAAACCATTTAATAATGTTTCAAAAAATCCATGTAAATTTAAAATACTTCCTCCTAAATATAGTAAAGATAGAAATAAAAAAATAGCTTTCTTTACTATCATTATAAAAAAATCTCATAGATATTTTATCAATTTTCCTTTACTTTTTAAATTTTATTCTGATAGTCAATTTAAATCCCATGTAAAAATTACATACATTACACCTGAAGAAAATGAAGCTCAACTTATTTTAGATAAGTTTATTGAATTTGATTTAGAAACAAAAGAACATATTGTTTATATTACAGATGTTATTATGGGAAAAATAATGATTGAAGTAACTCTCGAAAGTATTAATCACAATAAACCTATTGTAGAATTTGAAATAATGAAAAATAGTACATGTGATTTAATAAAAGAGCATAAGTTAGAATTAATTTTTCCAAATTAAAATTTTAATTTAGTACTCTATAAAAAATCTTAACAAAATTTAACACTATATTAAGATTTTTTAGTTATATTTGTAATATATTTTGAAAAAATAATATGATTGTTGATTGGATTGATACGATGTTTAAATACTCTTTTAAAAGAAAATGGTATGAAACCTATTGGGCATTTGATATACATGGAGTCGTATTAATACCAAGTTACAGAAAAAAACATCTTCATGTTAATTTTTATCCTTGGGCTAAAGAAACTCTTCAACTTTTTACAAAAAGAAAAGATATTATAATGATAATGTTTACTTCCTCGTATCCAGAAGAAATAGAATATTATTATAAAATATTTAAAGAAAATGATATACATTTTCAGTATATTAATGATAATCCTGAAATAGATTCTCAAAAAGGTAATTTTGGTTATTATGAAAAGAAATTTTATTTTAATGTTTTATTTGAGGATAAAGCAGGATTTCAAGCAGATACAGAATGGAAAATGATTTATGATTTGATGTTAAAGTATGAATATGCTAATTATTTACCAGATCCAAAATGGATAACAAAATATTAGAATTTTAATTTAAAATAAATAAAATGACACTCATTATTGCATGGATTTTAATTACAGGTTTTAAATTACATTGGATTTGGTATATTATAACTCAGAATAAATTATGAAGAAATTTAGACACGAATTTAAAGGATATGGAATTCATCCATCTGCGTGCAGTGTTTACATTCATTCAGATGATGATGGTCACTATATTCTTTTTGAGGATTTGAATGAAGGAACTTCTGTTACCAATGCCTCTGAACAACTTGCAACAGAAATTGTAAGTTTACTAAAATTAGATCCATTTGATTGCAGATTTTTTGAGATTTATCCTCAATATAAAGATAGTGTAATCAATGAAATTTCATATACATGGTCAAATAGAGAAGCATGTATACCAAAATGGAATTTTACTATCGAAGATAAAATTAATGAAATATTTAAAATTAAATAAAATGTCAAATTCAAGTAGTAGTACAGGAATAAGTTTTTTTGGATTGTTAGGTATCGTATTTATTATTTTTAAACTTACTCATATTATTGATTGGAGTTGGTGGCTAATGTGGATTGCAGGGAGGTAGATATGGGATACTTAACAATGGTTATACAAAATAAAGAACCAAAGGTTGCTCAATATGGTCAATGGGATGGATATCCTGATGGCACAGGAAAAAATATCTTAGAGTTTTTTTCAACAAATAATGAAAGATATTCTATAAAAAGTAAAAAAAATAAAGGTTCACATAATTCTATTAATTTTAAGATATTTAAAGATCAAATTGCTAAGACAAAATTTCTTTCAAATGAAGAACTCCATAAAAGATGGATAGAATTTGATCCTAGTGGAAAGGGAATGGATCTTAGTACTTCAAAAAGATTTTCTTTAAAATATCCAGCATTAAGTAGAGATACAGGATCAAACGTTCTACAACTTATTTACGATGGTAAGTGCTATGAACTTCAAGATTCTAGGGATTTTGCTGAAGATTCATTATATTGTGAATGGGCATATGTAATAGATTTAGATAAAAATACATTTGAAGTATATGAAGGATTTAATAAAGAATCTCTAAATAAAAATGAAAGATTTTATAATGGAAAAGATATTAATACTAAATATTATCCCGTAAAACATATTCACACTTTTGATCTTAATAATTTGCCATCTGAAGAAAAGTTTTTAGATATTTTAGAAGAAGATTCTGAGTAAAAAAAAAACTATTATGATACCTAAAAAATTAAAAGAAATATCTACTGAACTTAGATTATCTGATTGGTTAAAACCGATTTTACGATTAACTGATGTTTATATAGTAGGTGGTACTATAAGAGATGTTTTTTTAGGAAAATCTATAAAAGACATTGATCTTATTGTTGACAAACTTTCACTTGAAAAAATTAAAAACTTACTTTTGCCACATGGTAGAGTGGATATTGTTGGTGAGTCTTTTTCTGTTATTAAATTTAAACCGAAAGGATTTAGAGGGGAACCTTATGACATAGCTATTCCAAGAATGGATCGTAAAATTGGTAAGGGACATAAGGGATTTGAAATTATTACTGATAATGTAGATATTCTTACAGATCTTAAACGCAGAGATTTTACTATTAATTCTATAGCAGTAAATATTAGAAATAATGAACTAATTGATCCCTTTTATGGAATTGATGATATTAATGATAAGTTATTAAGAGCAACAAATAAAACATCATTTTTTGAAGATCCTCTTAGAATTTTACGAGGAATTCAATTTGCCGCAAGATTTAATTTTTCAATTGAGTCAAATACTTTGAAATTAATGAAACAAAATTCAAAATTTATAAAAGAAATTTCAGGGGAAAGAATTTTTGAAGAATTAATGAAAATTTTAAATAAAAAAGGAAATACAAGTTTAGCGTTAAATCTTTTAAATAAAACAGGGGTTGATAAAGCATTGTTTGATAAAGAAATGCTTAATGGTGTTGATGATTTTGAAAAACTTGATCCTATTTCTTTCTTTTATGTTTTAGGATTACTTGGGGATGTAAATCCAGGAGATTTTTTAAAGAAAAGACTTAAAGGGGATTCTAAATTAGAAGATAATGTACGAACATTAGATAATATAATAACACTATTACCTAAAGTTTCTAAAAATGAAGAGGATTTTAAATTTATGTTATTTAAAGCATTTAATAAATCTCCTAAAGTTATAGATGCTAATATTCTTCCTACAGAAACACGTGAAATTGTATACAATATGAAAGTAAATAAAATTCCTATGACTGAGGATGATATTAAAATAACCGGCGAAGATATTATGAAAATAGGTAATTTAAAAGAAGGACCTGAAATTGGATTCATTAAAGAAAAAATCTTAAGAGATGCATTAATGAATAGATTTAATTGGAAAGATAGAAATGATTCTTTAGAATATCTCGCAAACTTATTATTATTATGAAGTTAAGTGAAATATTAAAACCTAAATTAGAAATAGAAATTGAGAGGGAATTAAAAAAACTTCCACCATTAAAACAATTTTCTACTATACTAAAAAATGAATGTTTATGTTTTTTTGAGAAAAATAAATATGAAATTTTTTCAGAAACAATAATTAATGATATTATAAAGAAAATAAAAAAGAAAAGAAATTTATCATTTATTAAAACAAATGTATCTATTATTGGTAATAGAATTCAAATTGTTTTTAGTGAGGAAAAAAATGATATGATTCAAGTTGAAATTCAATCCATTCCTCAAAAAATTTCTTAAGAATGGAAAACGAATGTTAAAGGATATATTAAAACCAAAGTCAGAAGCTGAAATTTTAAATAGTATACAACAAATAGTATGTCCTGTTAAGCGTTTTTGTTATAATTTTAAATTTCATTATGAAAAACATTATGAACATGTGGAATTTTATTCTATTGAACATCATTCCAATTTTACACAAATTATTTCAACAATTTGTAAATATTTAGAAAATACAGAGATTACTTATACTATAAGTTATTCTAATCCAATGACATTTGGATTCGATCATAGAAAATTTGAAAAAGCAAATCCCTCAAAAATAGAAATTATTGTTAGTAGTGTACCAAATATGTTTTCTGAAGTTAATCATATTGAACTTAGTAGATTAATTATCATTTATGGAGATAAAGTTTATTTAGAAGGGTAAAATTTAACAATATTTTAACATTTATAATTTTATAAAATAACATCTTTTAATTATATTTGACCATTATTCATTTTAAATATAAAATATGAGTCATTTTACTGTAACAGTTATTTGTGATAAGCCTTCTGATATTAATCAATTATTGGCTCCTTATCAAGAAAATAATATGGGGGATTGCCCAGAAGAATATATGACCTTTAATAATTCAGAGGAAACATCTAAAAAAGAGTGGGAGACTGAAGGGTCAGATGCTTGGTATCCAAAATTTCGTCATCATCAACTTCAAAATATTGATGTAGAAAAAGAAATTCAAAAAATAAAAAACGATAAGAAATATTCGTTTATTTTAACAGATAGAATGGTTACAAGAAATTTATCTGCTGGTCTGAAAATTGAAATTTCTGGACACGTAAATAATGATGATAAATCAAATAGAGAAAATTATAGAAATGTTTATGGTATTATAACATCATATAAAAAACTTCCGTTAGAAGAAGTTAAAAAGGAATTAGGATTTTCTGAATTAAAAAGAATGAGAAAAAATTCTGATGACAAAAAAGAATTAATTGAAAAATTAAATAATCTTGATTTTTATGAAGTTAATGTTGATTTAATTGATAATCCAGAAAAAATTCCATATAAAGAGAAATATCCTATTTTTAAAGAATTTATAGAAGAATATCAGGGTTCAGAAATAGATCCTAAAACGGGCAAATATGGATATTGGGAAAACCCAAATGCTAAATGGGATTGGTATACAGTAGGGGGTAGATGGATGGGTGCTTTTCTTGTTAAGGATGATGAAGAAGGAAATCTAGGAAGCCCAGGAACCTTTAATAATAATGTACCAAATACCCCAAAAGGATATAAATGGGTTGATGCTTGTCAAGTTTCTAACATTGATTGGGATAAAATGAAACAAATTAAAAAATACGAACTTTTAAAAAATGAAGCTGAGGATGGAGATATTTGGGAAATTCTCATAAGTGATAATCATCCAAAAAGAAATAATTATACATGGTATAAACCAGAATATTTCTTAGAAAGATTTAAAACTAAAGAAAACTATATTAAATCTCGCATATCATTCAGTACTTATAGTGTAATTTCTCCAGATGGTAAATGGCATTCTGCAGGAGATATGGGTTGGTGGGGTTTTAGCAGCGAAACACACAAAGAAGAAGAAGAATTTGAAAATAGTTTTTATAAAAAATTCATTGAACCGAATCAAGATAAGTTTATTACAATGATAGATTGTCATATTTAAAATTATGAGACTTTGGTCGATACATCCTAAATATTTAGACTCCAAAAGACTTGTTGCTCAATGGAGAGAAGCTCTTTTATGTAGAGTTGTTCTTGATGAAAAAACTAAGGGATATAAAAAACATCCACAGTTTTTGCGTATAAAAAATCATCTTCAACCTTATTATTTTATTAATGCATTTCTTTATACGATATGGGAAGAAGGACAACAAAGAAATTTTAAATTTGATAAATCTAAATTAATGGAAGAGTTCGTTCAAAAATATGAAGAACCTTTTCAATTAATGGAAGTTACAGATGGTCAAATCCAATATGAATTTGATTTATTACAAAAAAAACTTGGAGAATTTCATAAACAATATATTAAAAATCAACAAGATTTTAACAATTCTAATGTAGATGTAAATCCGTGTTTTATTAAAATTTTTGGAGATATTATGAATTTTGAAAAAAGTAAATAAAATGTTAACAGAAAAAGAATTTAACAATTTAAAATCTGGTGAAACTTTTGCAACAGGAGTTTTGCCTAATTCTCCAGAAGGTTTATTTATGACAAGAAATGGTGGCGAATTAAGATGGGTCGGAATAAAGGGTTATGCTAATGATTGGTCGATTTATTGTCATTGGGTTGATAATTCAGTAGAATGGATAAAACGGCATGGAGATAAAGTTATTAATGAACACCATATTAAAAAATGTGTTCCTTGTGATGAATTAGTTTTTAAGAAATATAGATATTAAACAATGGTAGTATATAAAGTAGTAGATGAATTCTCTAACACTACTGGAAAAAAAATAGGAAGTAAAAAAGTATTTGATTTTTTTATTTGTGATTTTACAGGTGAGAAAATTGATGAATATTCAAATCCAAATACATATGATATAAATTATCTAAGTAAGGATCCTTGTTTTGGAGATGGGATTGGTGAAGAGTGGCTTTCTAAATGGAATGAAGATATTGATGCGTATGATTTATTTAGTCATAGAAGTTATATTTTTACAATCTCCCAAGATGGTGCTGAAATATTTGGAGAAATGGTTAAAAAAGCATTAAGTGAAATGAAAGGAGAAATTTATTCTTTAGATGAATTACTTAGATGGTCGAGAGGAAATATGCTTGAAAAAGTTTTAAAAAAAGGTACATATAAAATTGAACAATTTTTAGAAACATAAAAAATGATACATACAGAGAAAAGTAAATTTGCTGGAAAAGAAATTAAAATTAAAGATGAAGCAAATCAATTAGGCGGGAGGAAAATATTAATTGAAGATTGGTGGGATAAAATTTCAGGGAATTCTTGGACGAATAACCCAGGAAATTTTGCTTGTTCGAATTATTTAAATCGAATAGAATTTTCTTCTAAAATAAAAATACCATTAAATGATGAAGTATTATATGGTAAAATTAATGGACTTGGATATTTGGTTCATATAAATGAAATAGAATAGAATGAAAAATAAAACAGAAATTTGGGTAAGTTTTAGTTATGGAGGATGGAATTTAGTTTTTTCAAAACATTTTGATTTACCATTTGTTCCATTTCATGGATTATGTTTGATGGATAAAACAGAAAATTTTGAAAACCCTATCCGTCTTGAAACCAATGAATATTGTAGTACATTTATACAATATAATTTAAAAAACCAATCATTTTATATAAATGTTAGGAATGTTTGGAAGTATGGTGTTATGGATGAAGTTATAGATGATGCTATTAATATTTTTACTAAGACTGGATGGACTAGGGAGGATAATACCGATATATCCAAATTAAAAGAACTAATGCACAGATGAAATGAACCAAAAATGGGAAGAGGAAACTAAATTTTCTTTAATGTATATAATTAATAAAATTTTATGGAAGACATAAAATATTTTTGGGAAAAAGCATTATATTCAGCAAGAAAAGGTGTGTTTCATCCAAGATCTTGGAAACAGCTTATAATAATTATCTTATTAGATTTCAAATGTCTGTATTTGTTCATTAGTATGGTTTGTTCAGTATTTGTTATTATTAACTGGTTACTCAATTAATAAATTATGAAAAATAGTGAGGAAAGAAAATTAGCAACAATAGAAAAAATTTTAGAAATTCATCCAATTAAAGATGCGGATGCTATTGAAAGAGCTGTTATTCGTGGGTGGAATGTTGTAATCCGAAAAGGGGAATTTAAAGGTGGCGATCTTTGTGTATATTGTGAAATTGATTCTTTAATGCCTGATAGAGAAGAATTTGAATTTCTTCGTTCAAGGGGATTTAGAATTAAAACTATTCGCTTAAGAAATCAGGTAAGTCAGGGAATATGTTTTCCATTAACAATATTAAATTCAATTGGCAAACTTATTAAAAAAGATAATAAATTCCTTTTAGAAATAGATATATAAATTAAAACTATATATTTATGGAGACAGGTTATATTTATGTTATTGTTAATAAAATTAACGGTAAATATTATTTTGGAAAAACTTTTTATATTCAAGGAAGATGGAATAAACATATTCATTCAGCCCGAAGAAAAATTAATAGAAAACTTTATGATGCAATGAATCATTATGGTTATGAAAATTTTTCTATTCATAAAATTAATGAATATTTTGCAAAAAATAAAACAGAATTAACAAAAATTTTAAATAAAAAAGAAATATTTTTTATTGATTTAACAAATGCTCAAGAATTAGGATATAACATGTCACCGGGAGGGGATGGAGGATATTTAGGAAAAGAAGCTATTAAAAAAATGTCAGATAAAAAAAGAGGGGTACCTTTAACAGAAGAACATAAAAGAAAAATAAGTGAAACACATAAATTAATACCTCATACTTCATTATCTGAAAAAACAAAAAATAAAATAAGAAAAACAAATAAAAGAAAAGGAATAAAACCTCCCCCACAATTTTGGGGAAAAGAAGGATATAATGATCATCCTATGTTAAATAAGTATCATTCAGAAAAAACAAAGAAACAAATGAGTGAATGGCGATCTGGGAAAACATTCGAAAAAATATATGGAAAAGAAAAAGCTAAAGAATTAATTAAAAATAAATCAAAAAAATTCAAAAATAATAAAATAGCATTTAAAAAAATAGATTTAAATTTAGCAAAAAAATTACTTTTAAATAATAAAAATTTTAAAGATGTTGCTAAGCAACTTAATATAAGTTTAACTACATTTAATTATAAATTTAAAAAAGAATATGGTTTAAGTCCATATCAATATCAAAAAACAAATTATGAAAAAATTAATAAATCTTAGTATTGGAACTGATTTAACTGATGTACTTGGTGTTGAAAAATATGATCCACCTATACCAGCTTGTTTGGGTGGAACTGCAATAGGAAGATTTCCTTCTCATTCAATTAAAACTGATGAAGAAAGAATTCAAAATTTAATAGAACTTTTTGCAACATATAGGGATAATTATACTTGGATAACAACAGAAAAATTAGATGGAAGTTCAGCAACTTTTTTTATTTATGATAACAAATTTGGAATAGCTTCAAGAAATCTTAATTTAAAGGAACACCCTGATAATGAAAAAAATTCATTTTGGAAATTTGCAAGAGAAAATGATGTTGAAGGGAAAATGAGAAGCTATATGACAGATGCAAATTGGGATGCTTTAACTCTTCAAGGAGAACTTATTGGTGAAGGTATTCAAAAAAATAAATATAGAATTAAAGGACAAACTGTTAAATTTTTTAGATTATTTCTTCCAATTGACTATGTGTTTCCTTCTTACATTTCTTCTTTAAAGATGATTAATGATATGGGTTTAGAAACAGTTCCAATTATCGAAACTGATATGACTCTTCCAGATACAATTGAAGAATTACTCGTATATGCAGATGGAAGATCAGCATTAAGAGAAACTGCAAGAGAAGGTATAGTATTTGTGGCTGATCAAATTATTAATATAAATGCAAGACCATTGAAAGATTATCAAGGAAGATTATCATTTAAAGTTATATCAAATAAATTCATTTTAAAACATGATGCATAATGACAACAATGGGAATATTTAATACAATCTCTGTTATTTTAGTATTTATAAGTATAGTTATTTTGATTTATAGATCTGCAGCAGGAAAAAAAATGGATGAAGGATTGGGAATGGCGGCCTGGATTATAGGAGTAATATGTTCGATTTTGGGATTACTTCTTCTTCCATTATTAGTTCCAGATCATACAGAATATATTGAAATAACTAATATTCAAGTCCTTCATACTAAAAATGCAGTAGTTATTGATTTAGTAAATTCTCCAGAGAGAAAGTATCAAGATCTTTATAAATTTGATAGATATCAATCTGTGATGGAAATAGATTCGACCACTAAATTTTTCTTTAAGACTGAAAGATCTTATTATGGAGTTAATGTAAATGGCTATTCTTGTTGGTCTAATCCTCCATATGACACATATAATTTAAAATAGAAGAAAAAATATGAGTTTATTAGTTATAAAAGAATCTTTATTTAAATTATCCTTAGAATCAAAATGGCTTTTGTATTATAATACGTTTAAATATGTGAGAATACCTCAATCAGGTGAACGGATTAAGATTACAGAAATTGGTAATTTCATTATTGTTGAATTAAATGTAGAAGATACACTTGAATATGATATACACACTAAAACTCTTATATTTGATAAAAAGTCAGGTAAAATTTTAAAAATAAGAGGAAAAATAAATCATAATTATGTACAGAAATTTTGTGATGAAGGTAATAAAATGATTGAAATTATTACTGAAAATCAACAATATTCTTGGGATGGATATTTTGGCGAAATCTATACAAAAACTAGAATTAATCTTCCTGAATATTATGAAGTTTTGAGAATGAAAGGTAAACCTATAAAATTTAATGATACTAAAGTAATTCATTTAGGATAATGTTCTTTCTAACAAATAAAACACAATAAATAATGAAAAAAATTTACTCTATTATTTTAGTTATTATTATAACCATCGGAGTTATTATATTAATTTTATTACAAAAAAAGAGAGATGCTCGTCCATTTAATACTTATGATTTTCCTGAAACAATAAACATAGTAAATGGAACGAACTATGAAAAGGCTGATACAATTGTTTTAGTCCTTGCAAATAAAATATTTAATTTAAATACTCTAAATTTAAAAATTTATTATTTATCAGATTTAATTGTTTCAGAAGATATGATATATAATGCTATTATTCAACAACTTCACTTTGGACATAATAATTATTTACTCTTATTAAATAAAAATTTAAGTTTATCACAATTAAAACTTACATTATCTCATGAATTTGTCCATATAAATCAATATCAATCTGGAGATTTGAAAGTTTACAAACATTACGCTATCTTTAAAGGAGATTCTATTTTCTTTAGAGATGTAAAATATAGAGATCGATCCTTTGAAAAGGATGCATTTAAAAATCAAACAAAAATATTAAAAGAACTTAATAATTTTCTCTATTAAATTCTTAACAAAATTTTAACAACATTATTTTTTTACTTTATAAACTTTTTATTATTTTTGAAAAAAAAATTAAAAATCAAACAAAATGGATGAAAAATCACTCGTACAATTAAGTACAAAATCATGGCATTATCAATTTATGAAATTCATACTTGGTAATATTTCCCCAACCTCAAAAAATATGTTCAATTTATGTCCATATTTTTGGTTACTTATCTTCTCTTTAATTTTTTGTATTCCGATATTAATAATCAGATATATTCTGAAATTTTTTGGGATTATTTTTTCGGGATTGGATTGGGTAGTAACAAAAACTCTTGTTGAACCAACAGCAAATAGTTGGTATATTAAACTTACAGATTTAGATGTTTATCAAATTTGGAGTTATAATATGCAAATACAAAGATTTTATAAAATAATGTATGGGAAAGATTATAATGATCTTGACAAAAATTCATTTGTAATTAAATGGTGGGAGAAAAAATACAAAGAAAAAGTTTATAATGAAAATATTAAAGGGAATGGTCTTTATACGGAGGTTTTTAAGAAATGGATGTATGAAAATAGAGATGAATATAAGAATCTTGAACATAAGCCACCAACACATGTTGAAAATAAAATGGACCTTATTAGATTAGATATAAAAGCATGGTTTTATAATTTAGGGAATTGGATTACATCTTGGAGAACTTTAATAAAATGGACTAAAAGAATAGTTGGTCTCATAATAACAGGTGCAGGTTTATTTGCAACCTATTTTATTGTTAATTTCTTAGGAAGAGGTATTTTATATCTAGTTGAACATTGGGAATGGCATACATTTTGGTGTTTTGCTGTTGGTTTATTAGCAATTGCGTTAGCTATATTTATTTTGTTCTTTTTAGCTATATGGTTTGAATATATTAAAGAAAAAGGATTAAAATTATGGTATGCAAGAGTAGTTTATTGGGTTATTTATATGCCCTTTAAATTTGTAATATATTATGCGATATGGAAGTTCTTAATAATTACTTTAATTGTAGGTAGTGCTAAACTCATTTGGAATGGTTTTCTTGGATTTTTAGGAATTTTTGGTGAATATTTTGGAGCTTCTTATACAGATTATTGTCCAGGAATAAAATGGAAAGAAGAAATTAACTAAAAAATAAACAAAAAATGTATACATTTATAATATCTGCTATATTTTTATTGCTCTTATCAGGAATAATTTTCGGAAAAAGAATTAAGAAGAATCAACTGCTGGTAGCGTTAATAGTATTTTCAGGAACTTTTTTAACTTGCGTTATTGTTAATGGTGTAATTGGATTAAATACTACTTATACCTTAGTTAAAATCAGGGAAGTTCCATTAAAGACTAAAATATCTTCTATTAAATTTATGCCAAAAGATTCCATTACTATGTTTAGAAGTTATATTGATTTTGATTATTTAATTAGTAAAAACGATACTATTTGTCATATAGGAGTTAGTGGAATAAAGGATATTATTAATACGGAACATATTACTATTAATTATATTACAGAAAATGATTCAATTCCGATTAAAAGAGTATTTCAACCAAGAAAATTAGTAGATAATCGATGGGTAGTTCCTTTTGGACTTCCACGTGGGAAAAAAATATATAAGCTATTAGTTCCAAATGATTCAATTAATAATGAAGTTTTAACATTAACTAAAAAATATTTCTTTAAAAATGAAGAATCCTAATTTAGTACAAATAACCAGAAAAAAAGAAGTTAAATTCTGGACGAGAACTTGGTTGATGCATAAAAAGTTTAATTGGGGCGGAAAGATTTTGATATTTCCACCATCTTTGATACTCATTAGCATTGGACATTATTGTTTTACATTAATGCATTTTCTATTTGAATGTTTTTTGTGGATATTTATGCGTCCACAATTTAATGCTAATATGAGAAAAATGAATTTTTGAATGGTTCGTTATGTCGTTGTAATTTTAGGTGGAAAGGGTTGTAATATTACAACCCTTTTTATTTTTATTTTTATTATTCATATTTTTTTGTTATATTAGCATCATGAATTTCATTAAAATTATTAAAAAATGAGTCAAAGGTGGGAAATGTATAAAAGACAAAGAATAATGTCTTATACAAAAAGAAGGAATCGTTTAACTATTATAATTATAATAATAGGAATTATTTTGCTTTCTATTATAATTGGAAATTGTCCTAGAAATGATGGTTTACAAACGGAAGATCAAATTCAAATTAATCAGGTTTAGATAATTTAAATCAAGTTATGGAAGAATATATTTTATGCTCTGCAATTTGGTTTAATGATAATAAAAATCACAAACATCAACCAAAGAATATATCAAATGGATTTATAGTTTGTGGCAGAAGACATCATAATTGTTTTATAACAGCTTTCATTTTAAATGATGAAAAAAAAATAATATCAAAAATGAACAAAGCAAACAGAAAAATTATTCAAGGATTTTTAACAAATTTGGATAGATTTGTAGACAGAAAAGAAGCTGGTAAAATAGCATTTAAAGCTAATCAAATATCAAAAACAACAGATTGTTTAATGAGTGAAGATTTATATTAACCAAATTGCTCTTCTAGTATAAAAAATGAACAAAAAGTGAAAAAAGTTGCCTAAAAATTTTTTTTTGTCATAGATTTTTGTTACATTAGCACTATAATTAATAATAACACACACTAAAAAACAAAAAAATGGAAAGAATTTTAAGAATTACAGGTTACAAAGTTGAAAATTTTGAAGAACTTCAAGAATTGGTACCAGCTGCTTTTTCCGGAGAACACAATCGTAGTAAAGTTTACTCTTTTGTTAATACCATAGATATTCTTAGAGATCTTCAAAAACTTGGATGGAATATGACTTATGCCGTACAAGGAGGTTCAAGTCAATTTTCCCGTCACGTTGTTCGTCTTACTAATCCAGATTTAGGTTACATGCCATTAAAAAATGACAATGTTCGCCCACAGTTAATTTTTGATAACAGCCACAATGGCGGTTCTTCAGCACAACTTCATATGGGTTTATTTCGGTTAGTTTGTCAATCTGAAATGGTGATAGCCATACCAAATCTATTTACTGGAGTTAAATTCCGTCACATGGGAATGGATTTTGAAGAATTAAAAAGTGTTCTTGCAAAAATGGCTGATCAATATAAGATCGTTGCCAGCCACATTGCAAAAATGCAAGATATAATTCTTACCACGGAACAAAGAAAAGAATTTGCTCTCAAAGGTTTAGCTTATAGAAACGCTAATAGATTTATAAATTCTGATGGAACCTTAAATTTAAAGAATCTTAATGAAGCAGTTGATTCATCTGATCTTCTTTCACCTATGAGAGGTGGAGATGAACCTATATCTCTTTGGGATGTTTTTCAAACGGTTCGCGAATGGTTAATTAAAGGTGGATTTCAACAAAGATCTGCAAAAGGACGCTTGTCAAGATCTAAAGCTATACGAAATGTTGTTCGTCAAATTAGTCTCAACAAAACTCTTTGGATTCTCGCAGAAGAGTATTTGAATAATCCAATTGCGACTGATGTTTTTGATAAGCTTATTAGAGCTGCAAACACAAGCAATACAAGTTTTCGTACTTACACAACTGCAAAAGGTGAAGAAAAGAAAGTGATGATTGTTGCAGATCTTGGAAATGGTCATTCTCAAGTTAAAGATATTGACGCAAATAGAATATTTGTTGTAGCAACTGAAAAACTTGTATAAAAAAAAACAAAATGAAAAGTAAATTTTTAACACGTTTATTAAGGTTCATATTAGCAATCTTTTTGGCATTAGTTGTATCTTTTATAGCAAATAAAACAGGATTAGATCCATTTTTAGAAGGATGGCTTTCTTGTCTTACATTCTGTGGCGTGTTTTTCGGATATAAAATATTTGGTAATTATTAAACAACTTGGCAACTGAAGAATTAAAGAACAAATAAGGGAGAGAACATTCTCTCCCTTTTTTATATAATAATAAAAAAATATGAATTACATAGTTTATTTGGGAAATAAATCCAGATATTCTGCGAGAATACAAAAAATATTAAATGGTAGATTTGATAAGATTTTTATTGAACCTTTTGGAGGTTCAGGTTCTATTTCCTTATGTATGTCTAAATTTATAAAAAAAATATATTTGAATGAAATTGATAATAATATATTTAAAATACATTATTCATTTAAGAATGGAACATGGAATGAATTAAAAGAGGTAATTGATGAAATTTGGTATTTTGGAGATCCTCGTATTTGCAATAAATTCAATGGTATGATTTGGACCAAATGGATTTAATCAAGGTTGGGGACATAGAGGAATTGGAAGAATACAACCCACAACAATAATGAACGAAAAAAAATTTAATGTAACTAATAATGCATATAAAAAAATTACATTATTTAATGAGGATTTTAAGGATTTTATTCAAAGATTTGATAGTGGAATTTTATTTGTAGATCCACCATATGTTGAAATGACATCAGGAACATATTCTTTTTCCAAAAAGAAATATCAATTGTTTCTTGAAATAATTAAAAATTGGAAAGATGATGTAATATATACAGATGTTTTTTCAGAAGAAAAATTAAAACTATTAGGAAAAAATTGGGATTTTATTATACTTAGAAATAATATGGGATCAGCAATTCCAGGTCAAAATAAAAAAAAGTTATTTGAAGCACTTTATTATAATTTTAAAATAAACAATTCACTATGGTAAAAAACGCAAAAGAAATTATTGCTCTTAATATATTTGATGCTGTAAGATTACGAAGTGAAATGTATATAGGCCAAGTCGCATTGATGGATGAAAGACTTCCAATTATTAGAGATGGAAAGTTACAGTCCGTTGATAAGATATGGTCTCCTGGTTTTATGCATCTTATTGTTGAAATTCTTGAAAATGCTTTAGATGAAGCAAAAAGAATGAAAGGTAAAATGAAAAATATTGATATTACTATAGATTTTGATACTAATAGAGTAACTATATTAGATGAAGGTACTGGATTTCATAGAGCAAATATGAAACACGCTAAAACCAAAAAGAATATAGTTAGAACGGCTATGGAAGATTTACATGCAGGTTCAAATTTTGCTGATTCATCAACGAATTTATTAGGAACTTTTGGAGTAGGTAGTGCTATTGTAAATATATTATCTGAAAAATTTACAATAAAAACCGTTAATAAAACTCATTATGTTCATTATGATTGGAATGATTATAAGGTTGTTAAAGAGGACCGTAGGAAGAAAGAATTGAACGATAAAATAGGAACATTAATTTCATTTACCCCTTCATCTGAGGTGTTTCCAGGTTATAAGTGGGATAAAGAATTAATTGAAACTTATTTATCATTTAAACAATATCTTATCACATTAGATCCACAGTTAAAAAAATTAAAATTGAATGGGTTTTTTATTGAAAATGGCAAGAAAATTAGTTTTAATAGTTCAAATTTTTTACCAATTGATAATATTCAAGTAGTTAATAAAGAATGGGGAACTGTTATATTATGGCCTTCATATGAAAATTCATGTTCAGTTTCTTTCATTAATGGATCTCAATGTACCGGTATTCATCAAAAAATTGTTAATGATTGGATTAACAACTTTTTTGATTATAATTTAGCACACCATTTTTATAATACATTAATATCTTTTAATGTTCCTTCAAATCTTATGAGATTTGCAGATCAAAATAAAACTAAATATGCTACTGCAAGATTTGAAATTGAAGAATTACTTGAGAATACAATGAAAGGAAAATTGTTAAGATTATTAAGGGGTTCTAAAATAGCAGCTAAAATTGAGCAATCTATTGAAGATAGACTATATAGTGAAAACATTAAAAAAATAAAAAAGGCTCAAAAAATTTCTAAAAGAAAAATTTCAGATAAATATTCTCCAGCATCAAAATATAAAGAAAACATTTATGTTACAGAAGGATTAAGTGCTGCTGGTTCCGTTAGACAAGTAAGAGATTCCATGAGTGAAGCAGTTTATGCCCTTAAAGGGAAAATTAAGAATACAAAAAAATTATCAGATTTAACAAATAATGTAGAACTTTTGGAAATAATGAGTATTTTAGGAATTAATCCATCAGAGAAGAAAAATCCCAATTATAAAAAGATAGTTATAGCAACAGATGAAGATTTCGATGGTCAACACATTGCAGCACTAATAATAAATTTCTTTTATAAATGGTTTCCATATATTATAGAAGAGGGTAGATTATTTAAATTAATTACACCTTTAGTTGCTTGTGACTATAAAAATAGTAGAAAATATTTTTTTTCTTCAAAAGAATTTATTAAATTTACAAAGACTAAGAAAATTAGTAATGTAAACTATTTAAAAGGATTGGGATCATTATCTATTTCAGATTGGGAACATGTAATGTCTAATAAAGTTTTTTTTAAAATTGTGAAAGATAGGAGCTCAGATAAATTTTTAGAAATAGCATTTGGGGATTCTTCAAATAAAAGAAAAAAATGGCTTCTCAAATAATGTTATAGAAAAAAAAGAAAAATGGCAAGTATAGATTTCTTAGGGAATGATGGAGAAATAAGTGAAGAATTTGGAAAGTTTATAATTAAAGGAACAATTAATTTTTATAAAAATAATATGTCAAGAAAAGTACGCGGTGCAAAAAAAGGAGCACCACCAATAATTTGTGATCATGATTTTTTAAATTTTAAAAATATTAAAGGAATATTATTTAAAAATTTAGATTCAAATCTTTTTAAATGGGGAAATATTTATGACTTACTTGGGAACATAAATTCTCATGAAGCTAATTTTCGTGCAAATTACGAATGGGATTTTATGGAATACATATACAAACAAAAATTCAAAAAAGTGCCTGGAATTTATAGAGTTTCTCAGGATCGTTATGATAAAAGTTTTATTACCGATTTTTTTTCCTTTACAAATCCTCCTTCTTCAAGTTATTTAGCCATAGAAAATTATAATAATAAGGATTTAGAACTTGATGAATTTACTATTGCATTAGAAGAAGGATTATATTTAAATTTTGATGTAGAAGATTTAAGTTTTTATTATGACACTGATAAGCACTTAAACACAAATGATGATAATCTTTTTTATTATATTTTAAAACTATTAGCGAATTATACAAATAAAAATTTTGAAAAAAATAAAATTCATATTGTTTATAAAGGAGATTATGGATTTGATAAAACAAGTTTTGCTGTAAAGAAGATTAATATAAGCATTAATGATAATTATAATGATGATTTTAAAAAAATATCATCTATTATTATTAAACAACTTAATGATAAAAAACGCACAGGTCTTTATATTTTAAATGGTGAACCAGGTACAGGGAAGACTAGTTGGATTCGGTATTTATCTGGAAAAGTAAATAGAAATATTATATTTGTATCCCCTGATATGGTTGATTATATTACTGACCCTCAATTTATTCCATTTCTTATGAATAATAGTGATTCAATTCTTATCATTGAAGATGCTGAACCAGCATTGCAAAAAAGAGATGGGACAGAGAGATCAGGGGCTATTTCAAATATATTAAATTTAACTGATGGTCTTCTTTCAGATTGTCTTAATATTTCTATTGTTGCAACATTTAATACTTCAACTAAAGTTATAGATGATGCTTTATTAAGAAAAGGGAGACTTGTTCAGAGTTATACATTTGAAAGATTAGTGGCTCATAAATCAGAAAGCCTTTTAAAAAAATTGGGTAACAAAGATGTTAAAGTAGAAAAAAGTATGACTTTGTCTGATATTTATTTTTATGAAGAAGATAACAGAAGTGAAATATTTACTAAAAAGAAGGTTGGTTTTTGATGGATAAACAACTAAGATTAATAAAAAATTGGGAAAGAGAACAAGAAGAAAAACAGTTGTCCATGTCATCATATGTAACTTTTATTTATGATGATGAAAGGATTAAAGTTGAAAAAATTCTGGATTTTAGTAAAGCTTTTGTGGAGTTTAACGGAAGAATAATTAGAAAAACTGAATATCCGAATGTTTTTGACGCGCTAACAACGATTCCAATTTCTCGTTTTGATTTTAGAATAGTTCCTATACAAGGAGTAAAAGAAACAACATGAAAGTAGTACATTGCAAAAAAGAATCCTATGATGTTTATATAGGAAGAGGTAAAGGGGAAAGAGGAAAATGGGGAAATCCATATTCACATAAAGAAGGAACGTTAGCGAAATTTAAAGTTAATACTGTAAAAGAAGCAATAGAGGCTTATAGAACATGGATAACAGAAGGAGAAGGTAAATATTTATTAAAAGATTTAGAAGAACTTAGAGGGAAAATATTAGGGTGCTGGTGTGGAAATTTTACCATAGAAGATAAAGATAATTTAAAATGTCATGGACAAATTTTATTAGAATTGTTATATCAAAATAAACTATTTTAATATGGAAAAAATAAGAGAATTATCAAAAGAAGAACTAAAAAAGTATTCTGATTTTTTAACAGTAGGACGTTTAAAAAAGTTTTTAAGTGAACATGATTTACCAGATGATGCAATAGTAGTTACTCAAAGAATAGAAGATCATTATTATGAAAACAATAATTGGGGTGTTTATTTAAAAGAAGGAGAAGATACTTATTATGTAAAACAAAGAAATAAAGATATTAAAAATGGAAAATATCTTAATAAAGAAAATTATCCTGATATAAAAAATATAAAAATATATACTGATGAAGAAATTAAAGAAACTATGGAACAATATACACCTGTTTGGAGTTGTGTTAGATATCCTGATGACAAAGATATATTATTTTTAGATTTACATTATTAAAAGATAAAAATAAAAACGTGTTAAAATAAAAAATAATGAAATTAGAAAGACCAATAGTATTTTTTGACGTTGAAACAACTGGATTAAGTTTATCTGAAGATCGTATCATTGAGATTAGTATGATAAAACAATTTCCGAATGATGAAGACGGAGAACAGTATAATTTAAGAATAAATCCAGATGGAAGACCCATTCATCCTGAGGCCTTCGAAAAACATGGAATTGAAGCTGAAGATTTAAGATATTGTCCAACATTTAAACAATCTGCACAAGAAATTTATGATTTTATTAAAGATTGTGATTTAGGGGGATATAATTGCAAAAGATTTGATATACCTATTTTAATTGAAGAATTTTTAAGAGCTAAAATTCCTATAAGTATTAAAAGTTTTAAAGTTATTGATGTTTATCAAATTTTATTAAAAGCCGAACCAAGAACACTTGAAGGAACATATAAGAGATTTTTTGGAAAAGAATTAGAAGGAGCTCATGGAGCTGAGGTGGATGTTATTGCGACAATAGACATACTTAAGGAATTAGAAAAAGCATATTCTATTCCTGATACTGTGGATGAAATACATAAATATACCTTTGATGATGATTCCATTGATTTAGAAAATAAATTAAAAAGAACAAAAGAGGGAAGCATTGTATTTATGTTTGGGAAACATAAAAATAAAACTATTCAAGAAGTTTATATGACAGATCCGGGATATTATAATTGGATTATTAGTAAATCTGATATGACCTCATATACAAAATCTATATTTAGAAATATTGTGGAAATTTTAAACAAACCAAAATCATAATGGGAATAAAATATGTAACTTGGGTACCAAATGGAAATAATCCTCCTGAAAAAATTACAGAACAATATAATAATATAGTTGAAATATCTAATAAGGATTTAATGTGGCAAATTCGTTTATGTAAAACTCCTGGTAAAGTTGAAGTAATAGCTGCATTTAAAGAACCTGAGGATGTTGTAGCTTTTATGTCTCTTATATATAAGAACGGAAAACATAAAGTTGTTCCAAAAGAAGTTACAATAGGATTTGGAAAAAAAGGAAGAAGTTATTCCATTGAGCATAATTCCTCTACAGAATTTAAAGAATTAAATTATTAAAATATGAAAAACATTAATGACTTACTTATTGAAAAAGGAAATTATACATTTGATGTAAATAATTGGGGATCTTGTCAATATTCAGGAGCTCTTGCTATGTATAATGCATATTTTGTATTAAGAAACAAATATTCTAAAGAACTAGTTTTACAATATTTAGAATATGAATATGGATTTAAAGTATCATTTCATAAGATTAGAGATGATGAACAGGCTATTGACATGTTTTTTAAAATATATGCTAATAAAAGAAATTGGAATTTTGATATTTATGATTATGATGAAATAGAAAAATTAGATGAGCATAATAAAAAGTTAATTAGAACAATTCGAAGAGCTAAATCTGCTGATGATTTATTTTTTATTGGAAGAAATGCTTCATCAGATTTATGGTCAACTGCTCCAAAAATTGCAGAGTCTTATTTTACTGGTTTTAAAACTGAAAATTTACCAGATTCTAATAATCCATCGGGATTAGAAAAAGGACCTGTTGGTAATATTTGTGCTCAAGCAAATAACATTTTAACTGGCTTATGTTGTGCTTTATTAATTGACTATGATATAGTAAAAAATATAAATTCATTTAAAGGTTTTGATACTTAAACTATAAAAATTATGAAAAAAGTTTTTATTATTTGTACTGTAAGAGGTGCATCAGAAGATTACAAAAAAAAATTAGAAGACTATGTAAAGTCTCTTGAGGACAAAGGAATTAAAGTTCATTTACCTCATAGAGATACTAATCAAAATGCAAGTGGATATGAAATTTGTGTTCAAAATACAAAGGCAATTGCATCATCAGATGAAGTTCATATTTTTTATAATCCAGATTCTCAAGGAACTCATTTTGACATGGGTACTGCTTTTGCATATGGTCGTAAAATTGTTGTTGTAGAGAATGTTAAATATGGTTCAGGAAAAAGTTTCCCAAGAATGCTTAATGAATGGGCCAAATTCTTTAAAAATGATTGAAAAATGATAACAAGTGAATATAATTGTCCAATATGTAATTGGGAACCTAGGGAATTTTGTGGAACTTTTTATAGAGTTGTGGATGGTGAAATTAAAGAAGATTTAAGTGCTTGGGATTTAGAAGAAACTGGTTTACCATTGCCAAAAGATTATTATCCAAAATATGGTCAAAAACACGAAGTTCATAACGATTTTTTTGGATATGAATGGGAAGAAACCCATAAATGTCCACACTGTAATAAAGAATTTACTTTTATTAATTCTAATATATAAATTTAAAATTTAAAAACTATGAACATTTATAACATTCAAGAAGATCTTAAAGATGGAGAATCTGAAGAATTAGGAGAACAAGATAAAGCTTGCGATGAAGAAGGCGATTCAAAAAATTCGATTGAAGAGAAATTTGTTTCGGAATTATGCGGAAAAATATGTGAAATAATGAATATAAATTGGAAAGATAGAGAGTTATTTAAATCTCTTTTGCATAATTCATTAACACATTGTTTAAACAATCGAGATACTCATTCAAATTTAGGACGAGGAACAGGATTATTACAACAATATCTAGCTCATGAATTAGACTCAATTTCAAAAAGTATAAAACATAAACTTAATATTCCTGATGATGTAAAAGTTAATCATAAACATGGTGTATATGGTAAATTCAATGATATAGTTAGATATATTAAGGATAATTATTATACTAATGCTGCTAACGTTTTAAATGATATAGAAAAAAATAGTGAGCCGTCTAAAACATCTGATAATTTAAAAAAACAATAAAATGGACATAGGATCAGGACATACATATCCTTCAAATGCTTTAAGTAATTTTGCCCCACATCCATTTGAGATAGATGAAATAGCGTGTAATTCAATGGAAGGATTTCTTCAAAGTCTAAAATTTAAATCTCCTGAGATGCAGGAAGAAATATGTAAATTTGTAGGATATCCTGCAAAGAAAAAAGGAAGAGGGAAAAATTGGCAACAAACTCAAACTCTTTGGTGGAGAGGAATTCCAATTAAAAGAAATTCAAAAGAATATCAAGATTTATTAAATAGGGCTTATATGCAGCTTTATAAAAATACTAAATTTCAAAAAGCATTGAAAGCTACACACAATGCTGTACTTACTCATTCAATAGGTAGATCAAACTATAAAGAAACAATTCTTACTAAATCTGAATTTTGTTCACGACTTACAAAACTTCGTGACTTTGGAACTTTAAAAAAAATAAAAAATAAAAACTTATTAATATGAAAAAAATAATAAGAGATTATGCTATTATTTATATTGACGATAAAGGTGATTCATTGAAAGAAGATAGTTACACTACTAAAGAAATGGTTAGTGATTATTATACAGAGAATGGTTTTTTACAATGGAATTTTTATCTAATTGTTCCTAAAGAAGTTTTATTGCCAGATAATACCATAGAAAAAATAGAAAATAATGAAGATTATACACGGAAATTTGTCATTAAAAATTCTGATATTCAATCATTTATCAAAGAACGATTTCCTGTAATGAATAAAAAACATGGAAAAATTGAATTGATTAAAGGAAATTCTTGGAAAGAAACATTGGATATTGTTGACAAAAAAAAATTTAAAGGCACAACTGTAAAACCTTTTAGACTTTGTAGTTATTATCCCAGCTGGTATAGAAATGAAAGTTCAATGCATTCACTCACTTATTGAAATGGATAAATTACGCGCAAAACTTATTAATAATCCAAATATTTGGGTAATATTTTATACTCATATAAATAGTGAATATTATCTTGCTCAAAAAAAATTTAAACTATTTTTAAATCATAAATAAAAATGGATGCACAAAAGTTAATAGAAGAATGGGAAAAAAAACAAGAATTTGTACTTACATGGGAATTAATTTTCCCAATAAATCCCCCTTCGTTTATTTGGAATGATTTAAATGTAGTATTTAAAAATGTAAAAGAAGACAAAAAAGACATTTTGTTAGACAATACTATATTAAAAAGTGTAATATCAACAGCAATCTTTCCGACTTTCTCAAGTCTTAATGCTAAAATCATGTTAGAAAAGAAAATATAAGAAAATATATGAAAATAGTACCTTTACCTATTAGTAAATTTATAGATTCGAAATTTAGGGATTATGC
>Ga0307991_1000529_pt1 | contig 27440 bp, 34 predicted proteins | sample EllFjometagen131_FD_203146 | JGI IMG/M metagenome (GOLD analysis project Ga0307991, IMG submission 203146) | Marine microbial communities from Ellis Fjord, Antarctic Ocean - #131 | ecosystem: Environmental > Aquatic > Marine > Unclassified | place: Southern Ocean | collected 2014-10-08 | reverse complement strand
GCCAAGATTATATCAGCAGACAATTTTTGCAACATGCGCTGAGAAGAATACTTTAGTTGTATTGCCGACAGGCCTAGGAAAGACAAACATTTTTCTTATGCTTGCAGCTTACAGGCTAAAGCAGTATCCAAACTCAAAAATTCTCTTTATTGGACCTACCCGTCCTTTAATAGACCAGTACAAAGAGGTTTTCAAGAAGCATTTTGAAATTGAGGAAGATAAACTTGTAATCTTTACAGGAATGGTGAAGCCAGAGAAAAGGGCAGAACTATGGAAGGATGCAAAGATTATTTTTTCAACACCACAGGGATTGGAAAATGATATAATTGCAAGAAGAATAAACCTTGAAGAAGTAAGCTTAATTGGATTTGACGAAGCTCACAAGGCTGTAAAGGATTATTCTTATGTATGGGTTGCAAAACAATACAATAAGATTGCAAAATTTCCAAGAATAATTGCATTAACTGCCAGCCCGGGCTCTGATATTGAGCATATTTCAGAGGTCTGCAAAAATCTCTTTATAGAGGATATTGAAGTAAGGACAGAGAAAGACCCTGATGTTAAGCCATATGTTCAGGAGATGGAAACTAAATGGGTTGAAGTTGAGCTGCCGGAAAGATTTAAACAGGTTCAAAAATATCTAAAGGACTGCGTTAAGTCAAAGATTGATGAGATAAAGAAATATGGTTACATGCCTCAAATAAACGGAAGTATGAGCAAAAAAGATTTACTTGGCTTGCAGGCAGCATTGCATTCAGAAATAGCTCATGGAAACAAGGATTTTGGAATTTTGAAAACAATCTCATTGCTTGCAGAAGTAATGAAAGCAGGGCATGGACTTGAGCTTCTGGAAACTCAGGGAATAACTGCTTTGTACAAATATCTGAACAAGCTTATTGAAGAATCAAGAACAACAAAAGTAAAAGCAGTCAAAAATCTTGCAATAGATGTTAATTTTAAATCTGCCTTAATAAAAACTGAGAGCTTGTTTAATGAAAAAATAGAGCATCCAAAGCTTGATAAGCTGAAAAAGATTATAAAAAAAAGCATAACTGAAAACAAAGAGATAAAAGCAATTGTCTTTAACCAGTACAGGGATAATGCCTTGAATATTGTTGAAGAGCTAAACAAAATAGATGGAATTAAGTCGCAGCTTTTTGTAGGCCAGATGAAAAAAGGAGGTACAGGCCTAACCCAAAAAAAGCAGAAAGAAATCTTAGATAAATTCAGAGCAGGCGAGTTTAATGTTTTGGTTTCAACATCTATTGGAGAAGAAGGCCTGGACATCCCAAAAGTTGATGCTGTTATTTTCTATGAGCCAATTCCAAGTGCAATAAGAACAATACAAAGAAAGGGAAGAACAGCAAGGCAAAAGAAAGGAAAAGTTATTGTTCTTGTTGCAAAGAACACAAGGGATGTTGCTTACAGATGGTCAGCTTTCCACAAAGAGAATAGAATGTACAGGACTCTTGAAACATTAAAGAGAAAGATAAGCTCTCCATTAATGCAAAAAAAAGAGCAGACACTTGAAAGGTTTATTCCAGAAGAAGATAAAGTAACAATATTTGCAGACACAAGGGAAAAGGGCTCTGGTGTTATAAAGGAATTAATAGAACTTGGCGTTAATATAAAGCTGAAAATGCTCAAGGTTGGAGACTATGTATTGAGTGAAAGGGTTGCTGTTGAGATAAAAACAGTAAGGGATTTCGTTGACTCAATTCTTGATAATAGATTATTGCAGCAGATAAAGGAATTAAAAATTAATTTTGAGAGGCCGATTGTTCTTGTTGAGGGAACTGAAGATATTTATTCAATGAGAAAAGTTCATCCAAATGCAATAAGGGGCATGCTTGCAACAATTGCTGTAAGTTATGGAATCCCAATAATCTATTCAAAAAATTACAAGGAAACATCTTCTTATCTGCATATAATTGCAAAGCGCGAGCAGGAAAACGGAAAACATGACTTCAATCTGCATGGCGAGAAAAAACCCTTAACACTTAAAGAGCAGCAGGAATATATTATAAGTTCTTTGCCAGGTGTTGGGCCTGGTTTGGCAAAACCATTGTTAAAAAAATTCAAAACAATAAAAAAAATAATTAATGCAACGCAGGAAAAGCTTGAGAAAGTTGAGAAAATTGGGCCAAAAAAAGCAAAAGAAATAAAGAGAGTTACTGAAAGTGAATATGAAACAGACTGAATTTAAAATGAAAACAGAATATGAGTCAAAAATATTAAATATAAATGTTGAAGATATAAAAGACAGGCTTGAAAAACTTGGGGCTAAAAAATATCTTGAAAGAAGTATGAGAAGGTATGTTTATGATATTAATCCTGAAAATAAAAAAAGCTGGATAAGGTTAAGGGATGACGATGAAAAAATAACCTTAACAATAAAAGAAATAAGCAGTTATGAAATTGACGGAACAAAAGAGATTGAAATTATTGTCAGTGATTTTGAAAAAACAAATGAGCTTCTTAAAAAACTTGGATTCATGCCAAAAGCATATCAGGAAAATAAAAGAATAAGCTACAGGCTTGATGGAGTGGAAATCGAAATTGATTTTTGGCCAAAAATCCCTCCTTACCTTGAAGTAGAAGGAAAATCTATTGAGGATGTAAAAAAAACAATAAAACTTCTTGGATTTGAATTCTCAGAAGCAACATCTCTTAGCACAAAAGAAGTATATAAAAAATATGGCCTTAAGATTCATGATTTCAAAGAATTAAAGTTTTAGTTAAAAATTCATAATTCTTTTTTCATTTCAATCATTGTTAATTGGCTTCTTTGATATTTTCTTTTAACTTCTTTGTATCCTAATTTTTTGTAAAAACCAAATGCTATTGGACTTGATCTCAATATAACTTCTTTATAACCTCTTTTTCTTGCAATTGATTCAATATAATCCATTAGTCTGCTTCCAATACCTTTCTTTAGATTAGATGAATCAACAAAAACAGAACCAATGTAATCTCTATCAATTGCAGCTGTTCCAATAACCTCATTGTTTTGGACTGCAACGTAAATCTCTCTTTTCTTTGAAAGCTTTTTAATTTCTTCTGGTGAATATTCTCCGCATTGCTCTTCAATTGCAAAAAGAGGACTACCTTTTATGGTAACCTTTCTTAATGTTGTGCATATCAGGTTAGAAGCTTCTTCTGTATCCTTTTCAGTGAATTTTCTTATCTGCATATAATAAAATAGATTAAAAAGAATATAAATTTTGCCTTTATTGATTGAGCTTAGAAATTTGAGTTAACTCATTTTGTTTAAGTTCCTCTAAAACTTTTCTTTCTAAAGGTCTGTAATCCTTAGCAAGGGAATATGGGGCCCACCCATTTTGTTTTCCAAAATTAAAACATTTTTCCCATATTTTATAAAATTTGGATAAGTTTTTTGAATTAAGTACATCATACATCTTATAAAAAAATTCGCTTACTTTAAGTAAACTTTTTCTATCTTCTTCATTTTTTACTTCTTTTTTTTCTTTAAAATTTTCAATTTTAGAAAAAACTTCCTTAGTTAAGTTAAATGACTCAATCATCTTTTCTTCTAAATTTTTACAATCATTAGCTGTATATCCATTAATACTTTTATATGCTATCCTCCCAACTTCACGAATCCAATATTCTTCACGATTTTTTTCAGAAATTTCTTTTTCTATAGTGTTTATGAAATAATGAACAATATAAACTCCCATTGTTCTTTCCTTAAATCCGTCTGTTGTTTCATCATTTTTTGATTTTTCTGAAGGATTTTTATATTCTAAGAGTTCTTTTATCTGATTTGCTGCAATAATAACATATTGTTGATGAATAGGAGACTTATAAATTTCTTTTACATTTACAGGTTCTTTAATTTTAGGTGCCACATATGGATGTTTGTTCATTATAATTCACCTTTTAGATATTTTTTATTATATAGTAGTCAAATTATTTAAATAAATATCTATTTTAGAGCATATAATAAAAAGGAATTTATCCTAGAAATTAAGGCTTTTTAGCTTGTTTATTCTTTCAGCCATTGGTGGATGTGTTGATAAAAGGTTTAATAGACCACCCCTGAAAGGGTTTGCTATAAACAAGCATGAGGTTGCTTTACTGCCAAATCTTAATGGGTTTTTCTTAACACCCTGCTCTAATTTTTCCAACGCACTTGCGAGCCCGAAGCTGTTATGCAAAGTTCGTGCAGCTGTTTCATCTGCCAAAAATTCTCTTGACCTTGATATTGCAAGCTGCAAAATAGTTGCAATGATTGGTGTTACAATTGCCAAAGCTAATAACTGAATAATATTTGAGCCATCCCTGTCTCTTCCAAAGCCACCAAACATAGCACCCCAACGAGCCATTATAGCAACATATGAAATAACACCTGCAATGGTTGCTGCAACAGTCTGTATTAAAATATCCCTGTTTTTTATATGGCCTGACTCATGTGCAATAACACCTTTAAGCTCATCATCATTTAATAGCTCTAAAATTCCTTTTGTGCATGCTATTGCAGCATGTTTTGGATTCCTGCCAGTTGCAAAGGCATTTGGATTATCAGTTGGCAGAATATATACTTTTGGCATTGGCAAATTAGCAAGCTGAATAACCTCTCTTACAATCCTGTAAAGCCTTGGAGCCTGCTGCTCTGTTACAGGCTTTGCATGATACATTTTCAAAACTATTTTATCAGAATACCAGTAAGAACCAAAGTTAATGATTATTGCAAATATGAAACCAATTATGATTCCGGATGTTCCCCAGAAAGAGCCTATCCAAAGCAATAAGGCTGTTAATAAGGCTAATAAAACAACTGTCTTTATCTGGTTTTTTATCATCCTAGCAGGGGATTCTGTTGTATATTTAAAATTATTGATTTTTATGTTCTTTTTTTAAATAATTTTTGACTTATAAATAGTTAACTTAATAATAGTATCAAAACTTTTATATAAGGCGTTGATTATTGTAAGTATAATTTGATCAAAAGTAGTGAAATCTCTAAAAATTTTGTTAATTTTAATAATTATAATTCTATTCCATCATACATCTTCCAAAACAGAAAATATACTATTTTAGAAGCTTTAATTGTTTGTTTAAGAGAAAGAAAAAATCTAAGTTTTCGTAAAATTTCTGCATTAATTAATAGGGATTTAAGATATACTTATCATTCTTATCAAAATGCAAAGAAAAAAGAATTAATTACACAATACACAATTCAAACCAAATTCATTTGGATTCCACTTTCTATCTTCACTAACAGAAAATTCTCAGCATTAGAAGTTCTTGTCTCATATCTCAAAGAAAAATTTTCTCTCACTTATCATGAAATTGCTCTCTTGGTGAAGAGAGATGATAGAACAATCTGGACTGTTTATCAAAGAGCTAAAAAAAAGAATGTCAAATCAAAATAAATTAAGGAATCTGGAAAATAAGAAGATTGAATTAGTTAGAAAGCTCCAGCTCTGCGAGCATTACAAAGAAAAAATAACTAAATTTGTCCAGGAATTAAATAATCAATATAATAATGGGTTAATTAATTACAAGGAATATTATTATAAACTAAACAGGGCACTAGATCAAAGAACACCTGAGCAATGGATTAAAGAGTATGATAGCTCAATATGGTATTACAAGCATAGCTTAAATAGTTGTGAAAGAGAAATCAAGAAACAGGAGAACAAGGCAAAGATTGCTCCTGTTGTAATGATAGCAGTTATATTTATGATTCTAGGATTTGGATTTTTGTTCTTAAAACCAGCTATAACTGGATTAATTGTTGGAATTGAAAGAGATGCTTACACACAAGAGATAAATTTAGTAGTAAATGAAAGCTCTGTTGATGAATGGCAACCAGAGCATGCTGGCATATTAAGATCTGCAAGAGTATCTGGCAAAATATTAGGAAATGGAAGTGTAAGGATTTATTTAGATGATAAGCTTGTTTTGGACAGCTCTAAACTAGAGAAATCAGGAATTAGCATGATAACTGGTTTGGCAGTAAGTGATTTAACTGAAACAAATGAGAGTACTGTTTTCAATGAAACTAATGAAAATATAACAAATATAACAGAAGAAACAGAAAACATAACTGCCCAAGAAATAGAAAGTATAACAAACATTACAGTTCCAGAAGAAAACATAACTGTTCTAGAAGAAATTGAAACTAATATCACAATTCCTGAAGAAATTGATGTTAGTGAAAACATAACAATGCCTGAAGAAGATGTTCCTGAACTGCCTGAAGAAAACATTACAGCCCCTATTTCAGAATTAGTAGAAGTAAATATTACAGAAATAATCTTTACAGATGTCTGCATTGAAACCTGCAGCTTAGACCTTAATAAAATAAGCTATGACTTAAGATTTGAAATAGAAGATGCTGTATTGTATCTTGATAGCATAAGTTATACAATCAGGCCAATTAAAATACCAGAAGAAGTGCCTAAGGCTGTTGAGAATATCAGCAAACTAGAAGAAACAATACAGGGGCAGGCTGAGATAAATAAGCCAGTCAAGTGGACTAAAAAGATTACATTAGATGAAACTTCTAGTGATTTAACAGTTAAACTGCCAAAAAATATTTCTAATATTAAGGTTAGCAAGATTAAAGATAAAATCAAAGAGGAAATTAGTTTAGATAAGTTAAAGATAAGAGAAGATGAACAACTAAAACCAATAAAAGAATATGTTGCAAAGAAAACTGAAGATCCTGAAGAGGAAACAGAACTAATTATAGAAGAGGATGTAAAAGAGATTGAAATAGAATATTATACAAAAGCACCAGAAGTAACTGAAAAAGAAATCAATGCTCACAAGAAACAGATAGTTGTAAGCTCTGACGTGCATTATACAAATATAACTGCATATACAACAATTACAGAAGCTCCTAAAGATTCTATTAAATTGTACAGAACTACTGGAGGGATAAGGGAATTAACACAAATAGTTAATTACACAGATACAAATAATAATTCATTAATCGATTATATTGGGTGGATTGTTCCAAGTCTAAGTAATGAAACTTATGAGGTTGAGATTACAATCCTAAATGTCCAGAGCTATCCAACAGTTGGTGGAAACTGGACTGTAAAGTTTAACACAACAGGAACAGCTAATTTAACAATAAGAGCAGTTAATGGAACAACTTGGTCAAACACTAACGAAGATAATGACTTGAAGCTTTTGGAAATTAAATGTGGTAATGAAATTTTGAATTATTATTGGATAAATAATTCTGTTCTTATTTCAAATTACTCTTGTGATAATGAAACAGGATTTGAAACTTCTAAAGTATTAACTCCGGGCAAACACCATCTTGAATTTGATTTTGGAGGGATAAAAGCTTTGGCTCATAATTGGGCAGGTAATTCTCCAACAATAAAATGGGAACTTCCAACTCCTCCAGATGGAAATATAACTGAAAATAATTGGGTTTACTTGAACACAACAATAATAGATGATAATGAAACCTCTGCTTTTTTTGATTGGAATTATTCTCTATTAGCATATTGGAATTTTGAGCACATATCAACAGTAGATGGAACAGTTTATGACAACTCCACTTATGGGTATGATGGAACTTTATACAATCACGCTACTAATACCACTGTAACTGGAAAATTTGGAGATGCTTTAGCATTTGATGGTGTGGATGATTATATAAAAATAGAGGATGTTATGGTTACTAATCCGAGTGAATTAACTATTGCTGCCTGGATTAAAAAAGAAGATAGAGGTAGCGGTACTTATGAAGTTGCTTTACATCAAGCTTCAAATAGTAATATTGGTACTAGTTCTTATTTTATTGGGGTAGAAAGTAATGATAATTTACTTGCTACTATTGGTGCTAATTCAGGTGCCCCTAGCACTTGGGAAGCAGGACGAATAACTCCAAACACACCAGCAGTTTATGGTCAATGGTATCATTTAGCTGCTGTTTGGGATGGTTCTGTTGTTAGGGTTTATTTGGACGGCGAGTGGAATAAGCAATATGACTTAGCTTCATATACTCCTTGGACAACTCCTACAAGAATTGGGGCTTCAAATGATGGGACGACTTATCAATTCGGGGGAGATGTAGATGAGGTGTTAATTGTGGAACGGGCTTTAAGTGCAGAGGAAATTCTTGCATTATACAACAATACTGCAAATAGACTTTATCATAATTTCACAGATTTAAGCCCTGGGCTTTATAATTATTCTGCTTATGTCATTGATGAAGATGGAAATTTAAATATTACAGAGGAGAGGAATATAACTCTTGAAGAAAAAATAAATCCAAAAATTGGATTAAAAGTAATTACTCCTCCAGATTTTAATGCCTTAAATGTAACTCAAAATGCTTTTTTTAATGTATCTGCAAATGTTAGTTGTCATGATGCAAATTGTGGAGAAATTAATGTTAGTTTAGAAGCTGAAACATGTGATATTGAAGTATTTGATGAGTCTGGCAATTTTACTGTTCCTGCAGAAATTACAGAAGTACAAGTATTGGTAGTTGGAGGGGGTGGAAGTGCAGGAACACAAGGAGATTGTGGAACTGCTACAGGTTCTGGTGGTGGTGGTGCAGGTGGTTTAATTTATAATGAAAGTTATAGTGTTACTCCAGGGCAAGTAATTAATATTACTATTGGTGCTGGTGGAATTGCTCCTATATCTACTGGAATTGGATTAAATGGAGGCGATTCTATTTTTGGAACAATTAATGCATCAGGGGGTGGAGGAGGTGCCCATAGATATGATACTAGTGCAGCAAATGGGGGTTCAGGTGGGGGTGGAGGATATGCTTGTGCAGGAGGAACTGGAGTAGCTGGACAAGGATATGCTGGAGGAACCGGAACAAATGATTTTGGCGGTTCTGGTGGTGGTGGAGCCAGTGAAGTGGGTGTAAGTGGTAGTGGTGATGATGGTCAAAATGGTGGTGATGGAAAAGATTATAGTAGTATATTTGGAACAGATATTGGAGATGGTGGTTGGTTTGCAGGTGGTGGTGGTGGTGGAGCTAAAGATTCTTGTATTGGAGGAACTGGGGGAAATGGTGGAGGTGGAGATGGTGTAGCAAATTTAAATGGAACATCTGCTATTAATGGAACTGGTGGTGGTGGTGGTGGTTCAGGAGATAATGGACATAAAGGTGGAGATGGTGGCTCTGGAATAGTAATTGTAAAATATTCCCAGATTATAGAAGGACCTATAAACACAACAATCGGTGCAACACCATTTTACACAAATGCAATAACAAATCCATTAACAACTTCTTCATTAGATGCGGAGAAATCAGAAATAATAACTTTCTGGATAAATGCAACTGGGAGTGCAACATCTGAAATAAATTATACTTTTTTTGTTTATGCGAATATGGTAAGTGATTCATCAATTGAGAATAAATCTGGAGAATGGGATGTTACAATTGTTGAAGCTCCTGTTGATACAGAATACCCACAATTCTCAGCATACTGGGATGACAATGCAACATTAGAAGAAAGTGGAACAGGACATTTTAATATAACAGTTGAAAATACAAATGGAACAGTTTTACTTGAAATTAATGGGACTAATGTAACAGCAACAAACCTGACTTTAAATGTATATAATGTAAGTTATGATTTTATCACAAATGACACTTATACTTATAGATGGCATTCTTGGGGTAATGGAACACTTGAAAATTATAATGTTTCTGATGATAGAAGTTATGTTGTTAATGCGAGTGCAAACCAACCACCGACAATAACAGATATCTCAGATATTTCTGAACAGAGCGTTACAGAAGCTGGAGTAAGCTATGTTGAATTCTTTGTATTAGCATCTGATGAAAATGGAGCAGATAATTTAAATGGTACAAGCTTAAATGCAACATTTAGCAAAGCAGGAGAAGAAACAAGATTTAATTCCAGCTGTTCATGGAAGAATGATGTTAATACAACAACAGCAAATTATACATGCACAATAGGAATATGGTACTGGGATGGAGCTGGAACATGGAATGTTAATGCAACTATTCTTGATTTAAGCAGTGCTCAATCTGCTTCATATGGTGAAATATTTACATTGCAGGAAACAACTGCAATGGTAATGTCACCAACTGCTTTGGGATGGTTAACTATAAATTTAACTAGTACAAATGTTCTGTCAAATACTGACCCAATTATTATTAACAATACAGCAAACAAAAATATTACAGATGGCAATGTTAAGGTAACTGCAATTGGCTTAAAAGGTGCAGAAATAACATCTGAGTTTATTTATGCAGAGAATTTTTCAGTTAATACAGCTGATGCCTGTGGAGGAACAGATATGGTGAATAATACAGCAACAGCAGTTAGCGGGTCAACAGCATATAAAGGAAATAACTCAGCAGGAGAAGGACAGGAAGAATTATACTTCTGCCTTAAAGGAATGCTTCAAACAATAAGTGCTCAGACATATTCAGCAACTGGCGGAGATTCATGGACAATTGCTGTAGAATAATTATTTCCATAATTTAAAAAAGAGGTTAAAATGATAAAATCAAAATATAGTTTTGTATTTCTAATATCTTTATTATTATTAAGCCCATTAGTAAGTGCTTTTGGAATTACTGCACCTTATTGGGAAACTAAACCACTGGTAATGCTTCCAGGAGAGTCAATTGATTTTGCATTAATATTGCAAAATATGGATGGAACTGAAGATGTAGTCTTAAAAGCAGAGCTGGTTTCAGGAGCAGAGATAGCAATTCTTACTGATGAAGAATTAGAATATTTAGTTCCTCTTGGCAGAAAAGATATTAATGTTAATCTTAAGGTAACTATTCCTGAAGATGCCCTTTTAGGAGATAATTATCGAGTTGGGGTTTCCTTTAAGGAAATATCCGCAGATGAAGAAGAGGAAATGGTGCAGATGACTACAGGTATAGCAAAATATGTTCCAATTAGAATTGGACCAGAAAGCGAAGCTTTACCAGAAGAAGAAACATCAGTACCAGAAGAGGAAAAGGGATTTCCCACTGCAATGGTTGTATTGCTTTTAGTAATATTAATAATTCTTGGGTATATTATTCTTAAAAAGAAGAAATAGGTAAATGAAAAGGATGAATGAAAAAAGAAAACAAAATATTAATTATAACTTTTTTTATTTTAATTAGTTTATTCCTGATTTCTAGACCTGGTTTTTTAAATATAACAGGAAGATTTCTGGCTAGCAGCAAGGTAATATATGAAAAAGCAAGTGTATCTATACAGGTTATTGATAATTCTTCAGAAGAAGAAACCCCTGACACTCCAACAGGAGGAAGTGGTGGAACAGGAGCTGTTGTTAAGGAAAAGGTTTCTAATTTTACAGTTGATAAAAATTTAATAAAGATTGTGCTAAAACAGGGTGAAACACAAAAAGAATTTTTAGAGATTAAAAATACCGGAGAGACATCATTAGATATAACTATTGATTTAGGAAGTTTAAAGAATATTATAATTTTCTCTGGGGGTGTTAGTAAATATAGTTTTAAATTAGAACCAGGAGAAATCCAGAATGTTCAGCTAATTTTTAGTATAGCTAAAGACTATGAGCCTGATGTTTATCCTGGAGAGATTATTATTAAAGGGGGTGGTCTGCAAACTGTTGTTACAACTATTATTGAGATTGAATCAGAAGAACTTCTTTTTGATATTGATTTAGAAATTCTAGAAAAATTTAGAAAAGTTGAAGTTGGTGGAGAATTATTTGCAGAAGTAAGTATGTATAACCCAAAAGGATCTGGATTAATTGATGTAAAAATTGATTATATTATTATGGATTTAGAAAGAAATATAATAATCAAAGAGCATGAAACATTGGCTATTGAAACAAGAACCAGTTTTATAAAAGATTTTATAATCCCAAGCTCTTTAGAAACCGGTAGTTATATTCTTTGTACAAGGGTAAATTATGGTGGTTCTATTGCCAGCAGCAGTTCTTTGTTTGAGGTAGTTGAAAAACCACATATTGAAACACCAGCACAAACAGAGAAAGATTTTGGTGTATTATACTTAGTAATAGCAATTATAATTATTTTTAGTGTGTTAATGATTTATCAGTATATAGAATTAAAAAAATTAACCAAATCAATAAGGAAGGTAAGAACAAAGGATCTTATAAAAAATAAAAAAAGAGTGTATAAAAGAGGTGAATAAGATGATGTGGGGCATAATAGTTGATGTTATGACTATTATTTTAATTTTGTTTATTATTTGGTTTGCTTTTGCAATTAAACAAAGATTAAGTAAAGAATTGTCTGCTGGTATGGTATGGACTATTCTAGCCACAATAATTTTTGGTGTATCAAGAATTATTAAAGTTGTAGAGGATTTAGAAATTGCATCTACAGTGGATTTAAGGAGGGTATTACATGTTTTGGCCATGGGTTTATTAGTAATTGGTTTTTGGAGCATACTAAAGCACATCAGGAAAGTTGATGGAGAACTAAAAGATAATAAAAAATTCAAAGTTAAATAAAATATAAATGAGGTAAATAAAATGTTATGGAAAATAATAGTTGGGATAATAACCCTTGTTCTGGGTTTAGTGGCTCTTTGGTTTGCTTTTGGGGTTAAAAAAAGATCAGAGGGACGTTTGGCTAAGAGTTGGAGTTTTCTTCTTTATGCTATGGTAGTTTTTAGTATATCTAATATTATTGAAACTCTAAATGAGACTGGAATTATATCAGCTGAACGGTTAGCAGGGATATTGTATGTTTTATTTGTAGTTTTATTAGTAATTGGTTTTTGGAGTATGTTAAAGTGCATCAGGGAAGTGGATGGAGAAATAGAAGTTGATGGAAAATTTAAGGTCAGATGACGCAAATCTGATTTTTCATCAAAATTTTGGAATGGAATAAAGAATTTGTTATTATAAAAAACTTTGAGAATATTTTATATTATAAAACCAAAAACTATTAAATACAGCAATTTCTATATGTAATTATGATAAGTTTAAGCACAGCTCTAAAGCATTACAAGAGAAAAGATATGCAGGATGAGATACTTCTTGCTGCACAGGATAAAGAAATAGTTGCAAGGTTTGGTGATAAGGGCTTTGGGAAGAGGCCTGACATCCTAAAATACCCAAGTGATATTATTGAACAAGTAAAAAATGGAGCTACCTCATTTCATGCTTCTGAGGAGAAATGGAGAAACTCTTTGCAGCTAACTACTCCAATGAGCAAAAAAGATGCTGATAACTTAAGGATTGGCTGGGACTTAGTAATTGATATTGATTTTGAGGCTTGGGAAATAACAAAACTCATAACAAATGAAATAATAAAAGCATTAAAGGGGCATGGTGTAAGCTTTATAAGCTGCAAGTTCTCAGGCAACAAGGGTTTTCATATAGGTGTTCCATTTGAGGCATTTCCTGAAAAAGTGCATGGCCAGGAAACAAGAACAATGTTCCCGGATGCAACAAAAAGGGTTGTAAATTATCTTGCAGACTATATTGACAGCAAGGAAAAGGGTTTTGCCCTCTCAAAAAAGATAATTAAAAGCAATGAATTTAATGATTTTCTTAAAAAAACAGGAAAAAGTGCTGATGAATTTACAAAAGATATATGCCTTAAATGCGGTGCAGGATTAAAATCAGAAGACAAGAAACAGGTTGAGTTCATATGCCCAAAATGCGGAAAAAGTATAAGAGCAGATGAATCTGTTAAATATATGCTTTGTGATAAGGATAAGGTTTACATGGAGAGGGTTCAGAGTCCTGAGAAAAAAACATGCCCAAAATGTGGGGGAATAAAATTTGGAAAAAAAGTCAATCTTTTCATTGACACTCTATTAGTTTCATCAAGGCATCTTTACAGAATGGCTTATTCTTTGCATGAAAAATCAGGACTTGCTTCAATTCCAATTGACCCTAACAAAGTTCTTGAATTTAACAAGTCTGCTGCAAAACCAGAAACATTAAGGGTTTCTAAATTTAAGTTCCTTAATAAGAAAAATGTAAAAAAAGGTGAGGCAGGGAAGTTAATAATGCAAGCCTTTGATTACAGACCGCAGATTGAAGAAGAAGAGCTTGAGAAAAAAGAATACAAGCCATTGGATTTTGCACTTCAGGAGGAATTTTTTCCGCCATGTATAAAAAAAGGATTAAAAGGATTAAAAGACGGAAGAAAAAGATTTTCTTTCATGCTGATAAACTTTCTGACAAATGTTGGATGGGATTATGATAAGATAGAAAAACTATTTGTTGAATGGAACAAGAGAAATGATGAACCATTAAGGGAAGTTAGCTTATTAGGCCAAATAAGATATCACAAGCGAAACAAAAAGAAAATTCTTCCTCCAAACTGTGATAATGCTGCATATTACAAGGACATTGGAATATGTGAGCCAGACAATCTTTGCAACAGAATAAAAAACCCTGTTAATTACAGCAGGATAAAAATAAAATCTGTTAAAAAAGGAAAGAGAAGAAAAAATTAATTCTATAATATTAATCATTTTCAGGCAGTCCAAAAAACTTACGAATAACTCACTCTTTCTTCCGAAAAAAACTAACAAGATTTTATAAACCAGTTCTAAAAATATATATCTGTGACAGCTCAAAACCAACGAAGCCTAATCCCCCTAAACTGCAACTCAAAAACAAGAGTAAATAATAAACAATGAAAAAACAAATCAAAGCAATAAAAATTGAAGGCTACAATAGTGGTGACAGTATCCCCACAATTGAGCTGACCCAATTTTGACAATAGTGTTGTCAGAATTAAGCTAGTCCATTAAAAAGAATAAATGAGGAAAATATAAGATGAGTAAAAAAAGTATACTTAAAAAGGAAAAATTAGAAGGATATGAACAGCTACTTAATGATATAAAATCTATTCTACAAACAGGCTTGTCCAAGGCGTACAAAGCAGTAGATAATATCAAAGTGCAGACTTATTGGCAAATTGGGGGAAGGATAGTAAGAGAAGAGTTGCAACACAAGGAAAGAGCAGATTATGGTAAAAAAATAATTATTTTATTAGCTCTAGAGGTAGGAATGGATGAACAAACACTGCGTCACATGATTAAGTTTTATAGAACATACCCAATTTTCTCCGCAGTGCGGAGAGAATTAAGCTGGACACATTATAAAACATTGATATATACTAGAAATAGAGAAGAAATGCTTTTTTACGAAACTCAATCTATAATCAATAGCTGGAGTACAAGAGAGCTAGAAAAGAGAATAAGAAATAAAGAATACAAAAAAGCAAGGAAAAAAGAGGAAATAATAATTAGAGTACCAAAACAATTACCTTCACCTGAAGAAGTTTTTAAAGACAGTTATGACTTTAAATTTTTGGATTTGAAAAAAGGTTATAAAGAAGAAGATTTGAAAAATGAGTTGATAAACAAACTGGGAAAATTTCTGCAGGAGCTTGGTTCAGACTTCTTCATTGGCAGAAGAGAAGTGCCTATCTTAATTGATGGAAATTATGATAAAGTTGATCTTGAATTATTTCATTCGGGATTATTATGTTATATTTTAGTAGAGATAAAAACAGAGAAGTTTAAGCATTCCCACGTAAGCCAGATGTACTCTTACCTTAATTGGTATAAAGAGAATAAATTGCAAGAAGGTCAAAGAAATCCTGTTGGGCTTATAATTTGCAAAACTAAGGAGGAAGAAACAGTTCACTATGCCTTAGGTGATTTGAAAAAAGAAATTTTTGTAGCAGAATACAAAACAAAGCTTCCAAGCGAGCAGGAAATAAAATCTAAATTAATAGATGTAAAGAAGAAATGATTTGAACTTCTTAATCAAAGTTATTAATAAGATTAGGCAAGATTTATATATTTCTAGTTCTCACCTTCTTTCATGGAATACAAAAAATTTCAAAATAAATATATTGTAAGGATTGATAAAGGAGAAGAAATAGTTGAAACATTGAAGAAGTTCTGCAAAGAAAATAACATCAGGTTAGGAACTATTATTGGCCTAGGAGCAACAAACAAGGCAGAGATAGGCCTATTCAACGGAGAGGAAAAAAAGTATTACTCAAAAGAGCTTACTGGCGACCATGAGATTGCACCTTTATATGGAAACATCTCAACAATGAATGGAGAGGTTTATCTGCACATACATGCAAACCTATGCAACCAGGAAAACAAAGCTTTTGGTGGCCATCTGAACTCAGCAATAGTAAGCGCAACCTTTGAGGCAGTAATTGATGTTATTGACGGCGATGTTGATAGGGCTTTTAATGAAGACGTCGGATTAAATCTTTACAAATTTTAGTTTTTTTATTTTTTATTTATATTAGTTTGGTTTTGTCACTAAATAATGTCTAAAAACCAAAACATTTATATAGTAGTTGTAGTTACTTACTAGTAAATAAATCTAAATAGGTTAAAATGGACCAACTAAAACAAAATATTGTAAACTCATTTCGCTTAGCTAAGAGTGATATAATAGAAACAAAGCAGGATGTAATCTCAATTAGCAGAACTCAGGAAAGCATAATAGAAAGATTAAGTGAGCTAAAAACAAACCAAACAAGAATGATAGAAAAAATCAAGGCACTTGAGAAAAAGGCTGCTAAGAAAGGGGAAAAAGTTATTGTCAGAACCAACAAAAAAAGGGCACATAAAATTTTTGTTGCACCAAAAAACGGCAAGATATTTCATCTCTCAAACTGTCCTTTTGCACAAAATATAAAACCAAAGAACAGGATAACTTTTAAATCAAAAACAAAGGCACTAAACGAAGGCTTCAAGCCCTGCAAGTGCATTAAATAATTTTTTTCTTTTAACAAAAGATTTATTAAATACAAAATAAATTATTCTATTATGGCTATTGAAGTAGAGGTAAGGAGTTTTATAACAAAGGAAAAGTATGACAAGCTCCTTAAATTTTTTAAGAGGAATGCAGAGTTTGTTAATGAGGACTATCAGGAAACATATTACTTTGATTCTGATGCTGACTTAAGGATACAGAGGAATAACTTTTTCTCAAAGATATGGCTCAAGAAAGGTAAGATTCACGACGATTTTAGGGAAGAAATTGAGATAAAATTCAAGAGGAATGACTTTGAGAATCTGGAGAAACTATTTTTTAACCTTGGCTTTAATGTTGAGATAAAATGGTTCAGGAAGAGGTATCATTTTAAGTGGGAAAGAATAGATGTAATGCTAGACTACACAAATGGTTATGGTTACATAATAGAGCTGGAAAAAATGTCTCAAGGTGGAGATAAAGAAGAAATCCTGAATATGCTTAATAAAAAACTGATTTCAATCAATGTAAATCCGACCTCAAAAGAAGAATTTGATAAAAAATATGAGCACTATAAGAAAAATTGGAGGAAACTTGTTGAAAATGAATAAAAAACCAAAAGTAGGTGTAGGAGTAATTATAATTAAGGATAATAAAGTTCTTCTTGGAAAAAGGAAAAATTCTCATGGAGAAGGCTCATGGTGTTTCCCAGGAGGGCATCTTGAATTTAATGAAATCCTGGAAAATTGTGCAAAAAGAGAAACTCTAGAAGAAACTGGAATTGAAATCAAGAATATAAGGTTTGAAACAATAACAAATGATATCTTTAAGAAGGAAGGAACTCATTACATTACAATTTTCATGCTTTGTGAACATGATTCAGGAGAAGCTAAAGTTATGGAACCTGAAAAATGCGAGAAGTGGAATTGGTTTGAATGGAATAAGCTTCCAGAGCCATTATTCCTCCCAATACAAAATTTATTGAAAAAAGGTTATAATCCTTTAAAGTAATGCAAAATTTTTATTTTTCATCCCATATATACCCTTCAAATATTCAACACTTGGATTCTTAATTTTTAATGCGACTTTTGCCACATCAAATAATTGGGATATGTATGCCTCAAGTATGGGATCTTCTATTCTTTCACGTCTTAAAAGATAATTATCCGTCTCTGGGTTAAAGGGCTTTAGTTTATGGTTCTCAAGTGGCTCAATTTTTAAGTTGGGTAAGTTTGGTTTTGCTTTTTCAATAAGGATAAGGTATTGTTCTATACATTCCCTTAATGCATTCCTGTATGTTTTTTCTGTTCTCGGCTTTAATGGTTTCGCCTCTGCATTGCTTAAATCAAAATCAGTTATACTCTTTGTAATCTTATCAGTTAAGCCATCTTTTGCTTCCTTTATTATCAATACATCTGAACTGTCTCTAAGGTTTCTGTCCACAGGGGCATATAATTTCTTATAAAAATAAATATTATGTGTTTCAAAAACCATTTCTAAAACCTCAATAGGTGATTCCTTACAAAAACCTATTGGAGTTTCAGGTGGTTGTTCAACAATTGGAAGGTTTTCATTATTTTCCTTGTATAAAAGCTTGGTTGGCATCTTATCATTACTCCAAATTATAGAATCCCTAAGTGCCTTATCTTATATATAAAAACCTTTCGCTCTAAAGGTTTTATGTGTTCTGCCATGACAGCCGCAGGCAAAAACAACACCTTTATAAACACTGCTTAGTTCTCTAAAAAAAGCTCAGTAAAAGTATTTAAATCTTAAACAGGATGATTTAAATATCACAAACAACTAAACAAGCCTGAAAAAAAGTCTTTCAGTACAAAGTTTAGCAATTAAACTTGTTCTAAAAGGGAGATTTTACTAAAAGGCTTATTTTTGCATTAAAACCTCTAATTTAGGTTTATTTAGCAAATTAAAAGGCAATAGAATGGGAAAAGCAAGAAATCCAAGACACGGAAGCATGCAGTTCTGGCATAGAAAGAGGGCTAAACGAGCTTATCCTAAAGTAAGATCCTATGCTGATTCAAATGAAAAAAATATACTTGGATTTGCAGGCTATAAAGTAGGAATGACCCACTTATTAATCAAGAGTACAAGGCCTAACTCAATGACTCAGGGAGAATCAATATTCAGGCCAGTAACAGTAATAGAATGCCCCCCATTAAAAGTTGCAGCAATAAAGTTTTACAAGAAAACTGCATATGGACTAAAGGCAGTTAAGCAAATATTATCAAAGAACCTTGATAAAAATCTCAAAAGAAAGATGCTCATACCAAAAAAAGAAAACAGCCAGAAAGAGCCAGAAAGCTATGATGAATTAAGGCTTATAGTATATACACAGCCTAGCTTAACAGGAATAGGAAAGAAAAAGCCAGAACTTTTTGAGACTGCAATTGGCGGAACAAAGGAAGAACAACTTATATATGCAAAGGAAAAGCTTGGCAAGGAAATAATATCAACTGAAATCCTAAAGCCAGGGCAGTTAGTTGATGCCCATGCTGTCACAAAAGGAAAAGGCCTGCAGGGTGTTATAAAAAGATTTGGAGTATCATTAAAATCACATAAATCAGAGAAAAAAAGACGCTCTGTTGGAAATCTTGGCCCATGGAACCAATCAGCTATGTGGAGGGTTGCACAGCCAGGGCAGATGGGTTATCACACCAGAACAAGTTATAATAAGCTGATAATCAAAATTTCAGATAAGCTAGATGATATAAATCCAAAATCCGGTATTAAGCACTATGGGGTTGTGAAGAACAGTTATGTACTAATTAAAGGCTCTATACAAGGGTCTTCAAAAAGGCTTATAAGATTGAATTATGCCATAAGGCCGCACAAAAGAAAACACTCAGAAACATTTGAAATAGAGCATATTAATATTCAAAAATGAAACTATCAATATTAAATATAGCAAAAGAAGAAATTGGAAAGCAGGAGCTTCCTAGCCAGTTTAATGAAGAGGTAAGGCCAGACTTGATAAAGAGGGCTGTTATTTCAATACAGGGCAATACAAGGCAGGCCTATGGAGCAGATCCAATGGCCGGAAAAAAATCTTCTGCAGAACTTTCAAGAAGAAGGCATGTTTACAAAACATCATATGGTTACGGAATCTCAAGAGTTCCAAGAAAAATTATGAGTAGTAGAGGAACAAGGATGAATTGGGTCGGTGCTTTTGTGCCTGGAACAGTTGGCGGAAGAAGAGCACACCCTCCAAAAGCTGGAAAAGACTGGACAAAGAAAATCAACAAAAAGGAAAGAAGAAAAGCAATAAGAAGCGCAATTGCTGCTACATTATCAAAAGAGCTTGTAACTAAAAATCATATTATTCCTGATAATTACCCATTTATAATAGAAAACAAGTTTGAATCAATGAAAAAAACAAAAGAAGTAAAGGATGTTCTGAAAAAAATGGGCCTTGAAAAAGAGCTTGAAAGAGTAAGTGAAAAGACAATAAGAAGCGGGAAAGGAAAAAAAAGAGGAAGAAAATACAAAAATAAAATAGGGCCATTAATAATAGTTTCAAAAGACTGCGCTTTATTGAAAACAGCAAAAAATATAGCAGGGATAAATGTAATAATGGTAAAATCACTTAATGCAAAATCATTAGCACCATCAGCCAGCCCAGGCCGCTTAGCAATATGGACACAGGATGCTGTCAAGGAATTAGGAGATAAAAAATTATTCATGTAAAATGGAATCATACAAAGTTATCAAATACCCATTATCAACAGAAAAATCTGTTAGGCTTATGGAATCAGAGAATAAGCTAGTGTTTGTAGTAAGCAGAGATGCAAAAAAACAGGATGTAAAAAAAGCAATTGAAGAAATGTTCAAGGTAAAGGTATTGAAAGTAAATTTATTAATAAATGGCAATGAAAAAAAGGCATATGTCAAATTAAGTGAGGAAACACCAGCTATTGACATTGCAACACAATTAGGGTTGATGTAAAGTGGGTAAGAGGCTTATACAGCAGGCAAGGGGAAAAGGAGGCCCAACATACAGGGCACCTAGCTTTAGGTATAAAGGCAAAGCATCATACCTTCCACATAAAGAAAAATTAAATGCAAAAATTATTGATATAATAAAGTGTGCAGGTCACTCAGCGCCATTAATTGTCCTGGAATACAACAATAATATCAGAAATCTTATGATTGCTCCTGAGGGAATAAAAGTAGGGGATATTGTTGAATGCGGTGAAAAAACAATCCCTAAAAATGGCAATATACTTTTGCTTAAAGATATGCCTGAGGGAACATTAATATATAATATTGAAGGCCAGCCAGGAGATGGTGGAAAGTTTGTAAGGGCATCCGGAGCATTTGCAAGAGTAATTACAAAAATGAAAGGCAAGGTTGTTGTTCAGCTTCCATCAAAAAAAGAAAAAGAATTTCACCCAAACTGCAGGGCAACCATTGGCATTATTGCTGGTGGAGGCAGAAAAGAAAAGCCCTTTTTGAAAGCTGGAAAGAAATTTTATGCAATGAAAGCAAAAAACAAGCTATGGCCAAGCATATCCGGAACATCACAAAATTCTGTTGACCATCCGTTTGGCGGCTCAAGTTCAAACCATAAGGGAAAACCAACAGTAGCGCCAAAAAATGCTCCTCCAGGAAGAAATGTTGGTGCACTACATCCAAGAAGGACGGGAAGGAAGAAGAAGTAAAATGGCAAAAAAAGAATTCACTTACATGGGAAAAACTCTTGAAGAGTTAAATAATATGAGCATCAATGATTTTGCAGAACTTGTTCCTGCAAGGCAAAGGAGAAGCCTTAAAAGAGAAACAATAGACTCACATAAAATATTTATAAAAAAAATAATGAATGGAAACAACATAAAAACAGGGTGTAGGGATGTAATAATTATTCCTCAAATGGTTGGAAAAAATATAAGGGTCCATAACGGAAAGGAATTTGTTCCATTATTAATACAACAGGAGATGATTGGCCACCGCATTGGTGAATTTGTACTCACAAGGAAAAGAGTATCACATCATGCGCCAGGTGTTGGAGCTACAAGGTCAAGCTCAAGTCTTTCAGTAAGGTAAAAAAATGTCACAATACAAATATTCAGCAACAGTGAATGAGCATAGGGCAAGGGCTGTTGGATTATTAATGCCAATATCAACAAAACAAAGCATTGAAATATGCAGAGTTATCAGGGGGAAGAATATCCAGAATGCAAAGAAAATATTAAACGAATCTAAGGATATGAAAAAACCTATTCCATACACAAGATTTACAGAAGGGGCAGGCCACAAGCATGGAATTGGACCTGGAAAATACCCTGTAAAGGCATGTAGGGAAATATTAAACTTGGTGAATCTGGTTGAGGCAAATGCACAGCATAAAGGCCTGGATACATCAAGCCTTGAAATAATACATATATGCGCAAAGAAAGGGCCTAAATCATGGCATTATGGTAGGCAGAGCAGGATAGCAATGAAAAGAACTCATGTTGAGATTATTGTTGAGGAAAAAGAAATTAAAAAGAAAGAAGTTAAAAAAGAACAATCAAAGGAAATTAAAAAACAGGAAGAGAAAAAAGAAACTAAAAAAGAAGAAAAGAAAGATGTTGCTAAGGAAAAACAATCAGAAGTAATCAAAAAACAGGAAGAAAAAACTAAGGAAACTAAAAAACCAGCAGAGAAAGTTGAGAAAAAGCAGGTTGAAGAAGAGGAGCCTAAATTAAAAAAAGAACAATCAAAGGAAATTAAAAAGCCGGCAGAAGAAAAAGAAGATAAATCACAATCAAAACAGGAACCAAGAAAGGTTTTAAAGAAAAAGAATGTTCCAACTGCTGCTGAGCTGGCAGAAAAAGCCAAATCAGAACATGAACTCAAAAAGGTTTCTGCAATTAATGAACTAACAAAGAAAAATACTGATAAAAAATGATTGAAAGAAAAATTGTTGCACAAAAAAAGAAGGAACATCAGATTCAGGAAATGATTGCCAATAATGTAAGAGGCTCTGGCTACAGCCATACAAAGCTCCAAAGAACACCACTTGGCGAAAAGATAATAATCTATGCAGCACGCCCAGGATTAGTTGTTGGAAGAAAGGGGCAGAATATAACAAAACTTACAAAAAAACTGAAAAACAGTTTTGAGCTGGAAAATCCCCAGATAGAAATTAATGAAATCGAAAACATAAACCTAAATGCACGGGTTGTTGCCGGGAAAATATCAGAATCATTGGAGAGGTTTGGAACTGCAAGGTTTAAGGGAATAATGCATAAAACAATGGAAGAGGTAATGAGTGCAGGAGCACTTGGAATCGAGATTATAATATCTGGTAAAATACCTGGAGCAAGGGCAAAATTATGGCGTGTTTATTCAGGATATTTAAAAAAATGCGGAGATATAGCAATCAACGGAGTAGATAAGGCAAAAATTAGGGCTGTTATAAAAACAGGTGTTGTTGGTGTTAAGGTAAGCATCATGCCACCTGGCATAAAGCTGCCAGATAATATCAAGCTTTTGGAAGAAAAGCAGGAAATCATAGAAGAAATTAAAGAAAAAGAACCTGTTGAAGAAAAGGAAGAACCAAATAAGGAACACGAAGAAAAAGTGAAAGAAAATAAAAAAATAAAACCAGAAGAAAAAGTGAAGAAAGAGAATAAAAAAACTATAAAAAAGCCAGCTAAAAAAAATCAAAAGACACCTAAAAAACAGGTAAAAAAAGAGGATTAAAATGGCACTTAAGATAAAAGAAATTGAATCAATGGGTAACCAGGAACTAAAAGCAAAGCTTGAAGAGATTAAAAAAGAGCTGATTAAGCATAATGCCCAGATTGCTACAGGAACAAATCCAAAAAGTCCTGGGCAGGTAAAGGTAATGAAAAAGACTATAGCAAGGATTTTAACTGTCTTAAAAATCAAAGGTGGTGAAAAAAAGCAATGAGTGATATATGTCCAAAGTGTGGGCTACCCAAGGAACTATGTGTTTGTGAAACAATAGCCAAAGAGAGCCAGATAATAAAAGTATATGTAATAAAGAAAAAATTTGGTAAAAAATACACAGTGATAGAAGGCATTGACAGCAAGGAAATTGATATGAAAGACCTTACAAAAAAACTGAAAACAAAGTTTGCATGTGGGGGAACAGTAAAGGAAGGAAAGATTGAACTTCAGGGAGATCACAAACAAAGGGTTAAAGAAAACCTTGTTCAGATGGGTTTTTCACAAGAGACAATTGATGTAAGATAATGAAATTCAATAACAAAATGCTTGCAAGAAGCGAGTTAATAGGCCTAAATATAAAGGTTATTGAATCAGAAAACCACTTTAATAAAGGCATAAAAGGCAGGATTATTGACGAAACAAAAAATATGATTGAAATTGAAACAAAAGAAACAAGAAAAAAAATAATCAAGGACCAATGTGTTTTTGAATTTATAATTAAAGGAAAAAAAATTCAAATTAATGGAAAACTGCTTGCAAAAAGGCCGGAAGAAAGAATAAAACAAAGGTGAATGTTCATGAAAGATAAAACAGAAAAAAAACAAACTGTGCCAAAGAAACCAGATGTTTCCAAGAGCAGGGAATGCAATGATAAAAACTGCCCCATACATGGCGGTCTGAAACTTAGAGGAAGATCATTTACTGAAAAGGTTGTTAGTGCAAAATCCCGTAGAAGTGCAACTATTGAAATAAATAGATTAAATTATATACGAAAATATGAAAGATATGAAAAAAGAAAAACAAGATTACAGGTTCATAACCCGGACTGTATTAATGCAAAAAAAGGAGATACTGTCAAAGTGCGGGAATGTAAGCCAATAAGCAAAACAAAACATTTTGTAATAATTGAAAAGGTAAAATGAAGGCATTAAAAGCAAGTGTAACAAAGGGATTGACCCTGGGATCTAAAGTCCCAACCTGCGATAATTCAGGAGCCAAAATCCTAAGGATATTTGGAGTAAAGAGATCCAAGACTGTAAAGGGAAGAATGCCTAGTGCAGGTGTTGGGGATCTTGTTATGGCTTCAGTAAAAAAAGGAAATCCTGATATGGCAAAACAGGTAGTTATGGCTGTTATTGTCAGGCAGAGAAAGGAATACAGGCGCATGGATGGAACAAGAATAAAGTTTGAGGATAATGCAGCTGTGGTTTTAAAGGATGATAAGGGAAATCCAAAAGGAACCATATTTAAGGGGGCCATAGCAAAAGAAGCCTGCGAGAGATGGCCAGGAATATCAAAGTTAGCAAGAATTATTGTGTGATAATCATGAAAAAAGATTTTTCAAATAAATGGATAAGAAGCAAGCAGCCAAGGAAGCAGCGAAAATATAATTATAATGCTCCCTTGCATATAAGGAGTAAGTTCATGGGTGCTCATCTCTCAAAAGATTTAATGAAGAAGTACAACAGGAGAAGCATTAAGGTAAGGAAAGGAGATAAGGTAACTATACTAAGGGGCCAGTTCAAGAAAAAAACAGGCAGGATAGAAAGAGTTGACCTGAAAAAAACAAAAGTGTATATAACAGGAATTGAAATGATAAAAAAAGATGGGACAAAGGTATTCTATCCAATACACCCCTCAAATCTTGTTATAACAGAGCTTAACCTTGATGATAAAAAAAGGATGGCAATTGTAAATAAGTTAAAAAAAGCTGATAAAATAATTAAAAATAAAGAAGAAAAGTGATTCAAAATGGTTAAAAGACATCTAAAAAGATTAGTAGCACCAAAATCCTGGAAAATAAAAAGAAAAGGCATAACATTTGTTACTAGGCCAAATCCGGGAATGCACAGCAAAAAAAACAGCATATCAATAAATGTTATTTTAAGAGATATGTTAAACTATGCAAAAACAACAAGGGATGTTAAGGTTATGCTATCTAAAGGATATATTCTGGTAGATGGAAAACAAATAAAAGACCATAGATTTGCAGTAGGGCTTATGGACTTGATAGAAACACCTAAGACAAAGGAATGCTTTAGGGTTTTGTTAGATAAAAAAGGAAAAATCTCAATTATTAAAACAAAACAGGAAGAGAAAAAGATTAAGTTATGCAAAATTGTTGGAAAAACTGTCATAAAGAAAGGAAAAATCCAGCTTAATTTGAATGATGGAAAAAACATTATTATTGATAAGAACAATTACAATACTGGAGATACGTTAGTTATTGATGTTCCTGAGCAGAAAATAAAAGAACACCTAAAATTTGAAAAGGGTGCATTTGTTTATCTATCAGGAGGAAATCATAAGGGCGAATCAGGCATTATTGATGAGACAAAAAATAACCTAATTAAAATCAAACCAAAGTCCGGAGAAAGCTTTGAAACATCAAAAAAACTCGCATTTGTTATTGGCAAGGAAAAGCCAATTATCACATTAAGCTAAAATGGTTTTAACAATGAATCCATCAAGAAATATAAAAATTAACAAGGTAACCCTTAATATTGGGGCTGGCAAGGACCAGGCCAAGCTAGATAAGGGAATAAAGCTCTTAAAAAGCATAACTAATGTAAGCCCTGTTAAGACAATTACCTCAAAGAGAATTCCAGGATGGGGTCTAAGGCCAGGGCTTCCTATTGGCTGCAAGGTAACATTAAGAAGAAAAAGTGCAGTTGAAGTGCTTAAGAGACTAATTCAGGCAAAAGACAATAATTTAAGGGAAAGCCAGTTTGACAATAATGGAAATATTGCATTTGGAATAGAAGAATATATTGATATTCCAGGGGTTAAGTATGATCCTGAAATAGGAATTATAGGATTAGAAGTGTGTGTAACTCTTGAAAGAAATGGTTTCAGGATAAAGAGAAGAAGAATTGCCAAAAAGAAAATTCCAAAATCACATATAATAACAAAGCAAGAGGCAATTGATTTCATGAAAAAAGAATTTAATATAGAATTAGAGGGAAATTAAATGACTGTAAGCAATTATAAAAAGGTATTCAAGCAATTGAAAGCCAAGCCTGTAAAGCTGAAAAGCTTTTTGAAGCATAGTGCACCAAAAGAAAGAACGTGTGGAATAAGCAATAAACGCTGTGAAAGGTGCGGAAGAACAGGCGGTCACATAAGTAAGTATGGCTTAAATTTATGTAGGCAGTGCTTCAGGGATATATCAACAAAAATAGGATTTAAAAAATATAGTTAAAGGTGTAAAAATGTTAAATGACCCACTTGCAAATGCATTATCTAATATATTGAATAAGGGAAATGCAAAAACAAAGGAATGCTTGGTTAAGCCTTCATCCAAAATAATCAAAGAAGTGCTTAAGATAATGAAAGATAACTATTATGTTGGAGAATTTAAAGAAATAGAGGACTCAAAAGGCAATATGCTAAGTGTTGAGCTGTTGAACAAGATAAACAAATGCGGAGTTATAAAGCCAAGATTTTCAGTAAAAAAAGATGGTTATGAAAAATTTGAGAAAAGGTTTTTGCCTGCAAAGGGTTTTGGAATTTTGATTGTATCAACACCTCAGGGAATAATGACTAATGATGAAGCAAAGAAAAAAGGCATGGGGGGAAAGCTTTTAGCATACTGTTATTAAAAATGAAATTAGATATCGCTCAGGAAATTAATATTCCAGATGGAATTGAAATAAGCAAAGAGAACCATTTAATTAAAGTAAAAGGTCCTAAGGGCGAGGTAAATAAAAAGCTTGCAGGCCCAAGAATTGAAATAACTGCAGACAAAAACTCAGTAAAAATAATCTCAAAGAAAGCAACAAAAAGAGAAAAAAAATTAATTTATACTTTTAAGGCGCATATAA
>Ga0307991_1000528_pt1 | contig 27473 bp, 23 predicted proteins | sample EllFjometagen131_FD_203146 | JGI IMG/M metagenome (GOLD analysis project Ga0307991, IMG submission 203146) | Marine microbial communities from Ellis Fjord, Antarctic Ocean - #131 | ecosystem: Environmental > Aquatic > Marine > Unclassified | place: Southern Ocean | collected 2014-10-08 | reverse complement strand
TAAATATCTTATTTACCTTTTTTGACCTAGCTTACATACAATATCATCTGGAACAGTGTTTGCCATTTTCCCTAACATTTCTGCTGTTATTTCTTTAGATTTTTGTTTCCCCAAAATAACAACTTCATCTCCAACAGATATATTTTTTATATTATTAATATCTACTATTATTTGTTCCATACAAACTTCTCCAACTATATTACATTTTTCTCCACCAATTAAAACATAACCTTTTTTGGACAAGCTCATTAAATATCCATCAGAATATCCAATTGGTATTATCGCTATTTTAATATCCTTTTTTGATGTGTTTTTTCCATATCCTATATTTTCACCTTTTTTGATATTTCTGATATTAGAAACTACTGTTTTTATTGTCATTACTGGTTTTAGATCCAAATTATAATTTAAGGGTTGAAGACCATATAAAGCCATTCCAACCCTTACATAATCTAATGAATACTTTTTATTTTGAAATACTCCTGCACTATTTGATATATGTTTTATTTTTATATCAAATCCCATTTTTTCTAATATTTTTAAACTTTTTTGATACTTATTATATTGTTTTTCTGTTTCATTTTCATCATCTCCAGCATTAGAAAAATGACTATATGCTCCTTCTATATTTATATCATATTTATCCAACTCTTTTAGTTCTTGCATATTAATTCCCAATCTATTCATTCCAGTATTTATATTTATATGAAATTTTATTTGTTTCAATTTATTTCCTAAAATTTTATAATACTTTTCTAATTGCTCTAATGAATATAAAGTTATTTTATAATTATTTTGAGTAATATCAATTATATCTTTTTCATCTATATAGTTGAATATTAATATATCTGATTTGATATTATTTTTTCGCAATTTTTCTGCTTCTTCCAAAAAAGCTACTCCAAAAAAGTCTATTCCTAATTCTTCAGATTTTTTTGCTATTTTTAACATTCCATGTCCATAAGCATTTGCTTTTATTATTACCATTATTTTGGCATCTGTTTTGCTTTGAATATAATTTATATTTTCTTCATACTTTTTTAAATCTATTTTATGCATAATTCTTTTTGTCAACATTTCTTCCCCTTCTATTTTTCTAATTCTAATGGTAATTCTACCAAAAAAGTGCTTCCTTTTCCTTCTTCACTTTCAAATTCAATTTTTCCATTTAATTTTTCCAATATTTTTTTTACTAATGCAAGTCCCATTCCTATTCCTTCATATTCTTTAGTCATAAAATGTTCACCTTGAAAAAAGTTTTCAAAAACCCTTGCTTTTTTACTTTCCAATATACCTATACCTGTATCACTTACTATTATTTGAAGATTTATTTCATTATCCAATTCTTCTTTCTTTTTTATTACTATTTTTACCTGCCCTTTTTTTGTAAATTTCACTGCATTTTCTAATAATTTATTTATTATTTCTAAAATATTATATATATCTCCTATTAAAATTTCTTGTAAATCTTCATCTATTTCAAAAATAAATTCAATATTTTTTTTATTACATTTTTCTCTGTATATTTTTTTTGTTTGTTCTAATTTTTCTTTTATATTAAATTTTTCTTTCATTTCATTTTCTGCTACAACTGTTATGAATTTAATTATTGTATTTATTATGTTTTCTAATCTTTCCGAAGATACTTTTGCCATTTCCAAAAATTCTTCTTGTTCTTCATTTAACTTTGTCATACTTAAAAGATCTATTATTCCAGTAATTCCATTTAAAGGAGTTCTTAATTCGTGACTTATATTCGATAAAAATTCTTCCTTTATTTTATTTGCTTCTGATAATTTTTTTTCTCTTATTCCTCTATCCTTTAATAAAAATATATTATCTAATGCAATTGAAATATTGGAAGAAAACACATCAATCAAATATTTGTCCATTTCATTTACTGATTTTATTCCTTTTAAATATAACATTGTTTCTAATCCTTTTTTGGTTTTAAATACTCCTACATATTCATTTCCCTTATAAATACTTGCATTTCCATTCTTTATTCCTTTATATATATCTTTCCCCAATATTTCTTTAATATTTTCTGTACTATAATTCTCATATTTACCTGTACCCGTTATGACCTTTTTCTCTTCTTCTCCCGTACTCAATCCTTTTATTTCCATATATAATATGCCATCTTCTATTTTCAATATTGAAGTTAATTGTGTCAAAATCCCATTTGCTAATTTTTTTACTGACTCTATTGTAAATAAACTGCCTGATGCCTTTATTATATTTTCTAATCCTCTTTTGCTTTTATTTATTGTATTTATATTTTGATAAGAACGTAATGCTGTAATCACAGAAGTATATAATTTTTTAGAAGTCAATTCTGATTTTTCTTTATAGTCATTTATTTCATAATTTTTAATGACTTCTCGTTCTGGAGCTTGACCAGGCTGTCCAGTTCGAAGTATTATTCTAATAATATCATTTTTTAACTCTTCCCTAATATATTTCACTAAATCCAAACCTGAATGCTCTGTTTCCATTACTACATCTAAAAAAGCAAGTGCAATTCCATCTATTTCTTTTAATTTTTTTTTAGCTTCTTCTCCTGAATAAGCACTTATTATATCTATCCCCACATTATCAAATTTTAAATTCGATAGTACCATTTTTGTTACAGAATGAATTTCTTCTTCATCGTCCACTACTAATATTTTCCAATTTGCTCTTTCTTCTTTTTCTTCAACTTCTATTTCTTCTTCTGCAAAAAATAATTCATCATTCATTTTCTATTCATCCCCTTTTTTTAACATTAGAGCTCTTTACTAATATTTCCACAAAACTATCGTTATTTATAAAAATAAAGCCTGTCTTTTTTATTATTTGAAACATTATTTTTTTATTTCAGGAAAGCTTACTATAAATTTTACTCCTTTTCCAACTTGACTTTGACACTCTATAGCTCCTTTTAATTTTACAGTTACCAAATTATATGTAATATTTAACCCTAAACCACTACCACCATTTCCTCTTTTCGTTGTAAAAAAAGGTTCAAAAATCTTATTTAAATTTTCATCAGATACACCTTTTCCATTATCACTATAGATTAATTCTATTATTTGATTTTCTTTTGAAATTTCTATTAGTATTTCTCCTTCATCCTTATTTTCAAATCCATGTACTAATGAATTTATTATAAAATTACTAATTATTTGGTACAAAATCCCCGGATAAGTTTTTATATTTATATCTTCTGAACAATTCACTTTTACTTTATGTTTAGTTTTTTTAAGCTTTGGATGAAGACTAACTAAAATTTCTTCTAAATATATTTTTAGATTGATTTTTCTTATTTCCTCACTAGATTGATCTACTGCTATTTCTTTAAAACTTTTAATTAAATTTGAAGCTTTTTTTAGATTACTTAAAATTAATTGAGAAGACTCTACTGTTATTTTCAAATGATCCTCTAAATCTGTTTTTTTCATCTTCCCTTTTTTGTAAATCATATTTATATTTTCTACATTTTCTTCCAAAAAAGAAGCTGCCGTTACTCCTATTCCAATTGGAGTATTTATTTCATGTGATATTCCTGCAACCAAATTTCCCAGTGATGCCATTTTTTCCATTCTCACCATTTCATTTTTGGTTTTTTCCAGATTTTCAATTGTTTTTTCTAAATCTAGTGTTCTATTCGCAACTCTATTTTCAAGTTCTCTATTTATTTTTTCTAATTCTTTCTCTTTTACTTTTCTTTTTCTTATTTCATCTGATATTTTATTTGTCATTTGATTAAAATAATTTTCTATTGATTTAAATTCATTATTACCATTTATACTAATTTTATGATTATATTTACCTTTATTTACTATTATCAATCCTTTTATTATTTCTTTTATTGGTTTTATTAAGACTTTCTTCAACATTTTTAGCATTATTGTCACTAATATAATTAAATTTAAACCAAATACAATTAAATTCATTTTCAAATTTTTCAAACTTCTATTTATTTCTGAGTTTGTATAAATCACTTCAATATTCCCTATATCTATTCCTTCTTTTTTGAGCACAATTTTTTCAAATATATTTTCTTTATCTCGTTTTATTATTCCTTTTTTGACATTGATTATTTTAAATTTATCTTGAACAATTATTCCTACTATTTCCGGTTTATTATAAAAAGACTCTGTAATTTTTTCTATTCTTTCTGCATCAATTTCCCAAATAAAACTAGGATAAATTTCTTTGATCATCTGCCTATTTACTAATATCTTTCTATTTAATTTTTGATTTTCTACTCTTTTTAGATCTCCTATTAAATAATAACTATACAATATACTAAAAAACAATTCTATCACAATTATCCAAATGGTTATTGTTCCTTTAATTTTCATCATTATCACCACTTCTTATATTTTTTTTAAAATATCTTTTATTCCTTCTTCTACCGATTTATATTTTTTGATGTCTTCTCTTTTGATTAATTTTTCTAAATCTTTCTCTTTATATCCTAATGATTGTAATGCCATAATTAATTCTTCTTCAATTTTTGATTTTCCAATTTCTTTTATTGCTAATCCTTCTAATTCCACCTCTTCTAATTTCATTTTATCTTTTATATCTAAAATTAGTTTTTGTCCCTTTTTTTTACCTATTCCAGGAACTTTTATTAATCTATCTATTTGTTCATTTATGATTATTTCTTTCAAATCATATATTTGATATGTCGATAATACCGCTATCGCTAATTTTGCTCCTACCCCACTTGAATTTAATAACACTTCAAATATATCTCTTTCTTTTTCTGTATAGAATCCATATAATTTAAATGCATCTTCTCTAACATAATTATATATATACAGTTTTTCTTCATCTTTTTTGATTTTTTCATATGTACTTAAAGGTATATAAATTTTATATCCCAATCCATTTATTCCCAATACTACTGAATCTACTTTTTTACTTACCACTTTTCCTTTTATATATTCAAACATTATTTTTTACCTACCTTTTTCTCGCTTTTTAATTTTCGCTATATTTTTCTATATCTATTAATTTGACTTCACCTAATCTTTTGCCTAAAAATATTTCTCCTATCTCTGTAAATTTTTGTGGTGCATCACTTACATAAAATTCTGATTTTTCACTTTTATCATTTCTTAATAGTCTTTTAGTATATAATATCTCTCTAACCTCAATTGCAGTTTCTTCTGCCGAATCAATTAAAATGATTTCACTTCCCAATACTTTTTTGATAGATTTTTTAATCAATGGATAATGAGTACAGCCCAAAACTAAGGTATCTATCTTTTCTTTAAACTCATTTAAGTATCTTTTTATTATTTCATCTGTAATAAAATCATTTAACATTCCTTCTTCAATTAATGGCACGAACAATGGACATGCTTTTTGTATTACATTTATTTTTTTTTTACTTTTTTGTATTGCTTTTTTGTACGAATCACTATTTATCGTTCCTGCTGTACCTATTATTCCTATTTTTCCATTTTCACTTGTTTTAATAGCCCGTCTGCTTCCCGGTTCTATCACTCCTACCACTGGAATATCAACTATTTCTCTAATCTTTTCTAATGCCATTGCTGTAGCTGTATTACATGCTACCACTAATATTTTTATATTTTTTGTTTTTAAAAATTTTGTTATTTCAAGAGAATACTTTGTTATTACAACTTCTGATTTTGAACCATAAGGAACTCTTGCTGTATCTCCAAAATATATTATTTTTTCATTAGGCAATAACTTCATTATTTCTTTAACAACAGTTAATCCTCCTAATCCAGAATCAAATACTCCTATCCCTCTTTTTTCCATTTTCCACCTTCTTTAATATTTAAAAAATCTTATTTACTTTACATCTCTCATTTTTTTATATTTTTTTCTTCAGCTTTTTTGATATTATCTTTATTCAAATTTTTTGGTTTAGATATTTTTTCTTTCCTTGTTCTATGAAATATCATTACCAATATAATAATTGATAATATTCCTATCATACTTATCCATAAAAACTGATTTATTAAATTGTTCTTCCCAAAACTTCGTATGAAATTTATATTTTTATCAAATACTTTTACACATTTATTTAAATTATCTGCTACATAAATATAATTATCTGTTACCCAAATATCTTCTATCCCATTAAATTCTGTATTTTTCATTCCTGATTTTCCAAAACTCATAAAAATATTAAATTTATTATCAAATACTTCTATACTATTATTTCCTACATTTGTTATATATATCATTCCATTATTTACATATATATCTCCGGGACTTTTATATTTTCTTTTGGGTATTATCAACTCTTGTTCGTGTATACCATTTTTATCAAACACACTTATTCTATTATTTCCCGTATCTGCGACTATTATTTTTCCATTTAAAACACTTATTCCTTCTGGCCTATGTAATGCTCCTGGATATACACCATCATATCCAAAATCTTTTATCATTTTTCCATCTAATGTAAATAATTGAATTCTATTATTTACTGTATCTGATAATATTATTCTATCCCCTACATAAATTGATTTTGGATTTTTTGTTTCCCCTAACAATTCTCCTTTTTTGTATATGATTCTTTTTTGAAATTCTCCATCTAAATCAAATATTAAAATTCCATTATTAATATCCAAAAGATAAAATTTATCATCTTTCACAAAAATATCTACTGGTGTGGGATAATTATGATCTGGATTTTCAATCTTTTCTTTCAAATTTATTTTTTTTGATTTTATTCCAAAAGAAAAAAGATATTTACCTTTTTTATTGTACTTTTTTATACTATAAGTTAATCTATCCGCTATATACACATTTTCATCTTTATCTACCGCTACAGAAATAGGATAAATTTTTGTACTAAATTTTTTATTTTTAAAATATTCTTGTCCACTTAACAAATTCGAAATCAACATTAATAAAATTAATATTTTCTTCATTTTTTTTACCCCTTTTCTTATAAATATTTTAAATTTATATACTTTATAAGATTTGATATTTTATCTTCTGTAACTAATTGCTTCTATTACATGCCCTTTTTTGATATTTTTTGCATTTTCTAAATCTGCTATTGTTCTTGCGACTTTTAATATTTTATCAAAACCTCTTGCTGAAAGACCTAAATTTCTTGATGCCATTTTTAAAATTTCTTCACTTTCTAGATCTAACTTACAATATTTTTTTAAATCTTTATTTGTTAAATTTGCATTTGTTTTTCCTCGTTTTTTTTGATGTTCTCTTGCATTTTCTACTCTCTTTTTTATACTTTCAGAACTTTCACCTTTTTCATATCTTAATAATTCATCTTCATTCAATCTTTTTATTTCCAAATTCAAATCCATTCTATCCATTATAGGACCTGATAGTTTATTCTGATAATTTCTAATTTGAGTAGCACTACAAGTGCACTGCCGTGGTGAATTTAAATCTTCATATAAAAATCCACAAGGACATGGATTACTAGTCCCAACCAAAATAAAATCTGCTGGAAATTCTGTATTAAAATTAGCTCTCGCTATTGAAACTTTTTTATCTTCTAAAGGTTGTCTTAATACTTCTAATACTTTTCTTGAAAATTCAGGCATTTCATCTAAAAATAAAACTCCATTATGAGCTAATGAAATTTCTCCCGGTCTAGGAAATCTTCCTCCACCTATTAGAGCTACATCTGAAGAAGTATGATGTGGTGTTCTAAAAGGTCTCCTATTTATTATTGGATTTCCTTTTGTTAGATAACCACTTATGCTATGTATTTTTGTTGATTCTATTATTTCTTTTTCTGTCATTTTTGGTAAAATTGTTATTATCCTTTTAGCTAACATACTTTTTCCTGAACCAGGTGATCCCGACATAAATATATTATGTCCGCCTGCCGCTGATATTTCAATTCCTCTTTTAGCTTTTGTTTGACCTTTTACTTCATCAAAATCTATATTATATTCAATCTTTTCTACTTCTTTTTTGATATCAATATTTATCTCTATTTCTCCATTTAAAAATTTTATTATTTCTTTTATATTTTTAACCGGTATTATTTTTATTCCAGAAATCATAGATGCTTCTTTTGCATTCTCATAAGGTATAATTATTCCTTCTAATAAATTTTCTTTTGCTGTTATAACATTATTTATTATTCCCCTTGTCCCTTTTATTTCTCCACCTAACGACAGCTCTCCTATTATCATATAGTTCTTTAATTTTTCTTTTTTGACTACATTTAGAGAAGCTAAAATGCCTACTGCTATTGGCAAATCAAATGATGCTCCTTTTTTACTAATATCTGCTGGTGATAAATTTACAACAATTCTTTTTGGTAGTAAATCAATTCCACTATTTTTTATTGCAGGCCTTATTCTTTCTCTACTTTCTGCTATTGCAGTATCTCCCATTCCAACTATAGAAAAATTTGGTAAACCATTTGAGATATCTACTTCTACATTTACTATATATCCATTCACACCTATAAAACTACTACTAATTATTTCTGCTAACATATATTATTGATACTTATCGTATCAATAATTCACCCCCTTGCTTTAATTTTTCATAGTATTATTTTTTGTTGTTTAATTTTATTTTTATCTAATATAATTATATTTTTATTTTCTATTGCTATTATATTTTCTTTTTTTAATTTCCCTATAATTCTTGTTACTGTTTCTCTTGTTACTCCAATCATATTTGCCAATTCCATATGTGTCAAATTAATATCTATCATTAGTTTCCCATTTTCTTCTTTTCCATATTTATTGCTTAATTCTATTAATAACTCAACAAATCTTTCATAAACATCACCAAATGTTAATATTCTAACTTCTTTATTTAAATCTCTTACTCGCTTTGATAAAATCTGGAAAATCTTCATCGTTAATAGAAAATTACTTTTCAAAATATCTAAAAAATCTTTTTTGTAAAGAACATATACTTCACTTTCTTCTAATGTTTCTGCACTAGCTGATCTTTTTTCTCCATCTATTATTGCCATTTCACCCAAAAAATCACCTTTTGCAAATATTGTCAATATTTTCTCTCTACCATTTTCAGATAATTCAGTTATCTTTATTTTACCCTTTTGGATAATATATAAAGCGTCTCCTAAATCACCTTTCCAAAAAAGTATTTCAGATTTTTTATATTTTTTAAACTTTATTTTATCTATTATTTTATCCATTTCTTGTTCTTCTAAATCTTTAAAAAGAAATATATTTTCCAATAATTCTTTTGTCATTTAACACCTCTTTTATTTTTTTGTTGCTTTAAAACATTTATGACTTTATCTAAATCTTCATAATTCAAATTATAATTAATTGAAAATCTAATTCGTTCTTTGCCTTTCTCTACCGTTGGATATCTTATTGCTGGTGCTAGTATCCCATTTTGATATAATTTATCACTTAATTCTAGAACTTTTTTATTATCTCCTAATATTATCGGCACAATATTAGTTTCAGATTCCCCAAGATTATAACCTAATTTAATTATTTCACTTCTAAAATAATTACTCATTTTGATTATTTTTTCTCTTCTTTCAGGTTCTTTTTTTATTATATCTAAACTTTTTTGAGCCCCAGCTATCATTATAGGAGAAATTGCAGTTGTATATATTAAACTTCTACTCTTATTAATCAAATATTCAATCATTTCACTATTTCCAGCAACATAAGCCCCTTGTACTCCAAATGCTTTTCCTAATGTTCCCATATTCAAATCTATTTTATCCATTACTTCTTGTTCTTCAGCTAAACCTTTCCCATTTTCACCTAAAACACCTGTTCCATGAGCTTCATCTATCATAAATATAAAATCATACTTTTCTTTTAATTTTGATATTTGCTTTAATTTAGCTTTATCTCCATCCATACTAAAAACACTATCTGTAACAACCATAATTTTTTTATAACTCCCTATATGTTTTTCCATTTTTTTCTCTAAATCAATTATATCATTGTGCTTATATCTCAGAAATCTAGCTCCACTTAATAATATTCCATCTATTATACTTGCATGATTTAATCTATCACAAAAAATAATATCATTTTTTCCCATAATTGATGATATTATTCCTATATTTGCATCATAACCACTATTAAAAAGTAATGCTTTTTCTTTCCCTTTAAATTCAGCTAACTCTTTTTCAAATTTTGAATGAATTTCAGTATTTCCTGTTACTAATCGAGAAGCTCCACTTCCTACTCCATATTTATTTATTGCTTTTATTACTGCTTCTTTCACTTTTTCATTATCTGTTAAACCTAAATAATTATTTGAGGAAAAGTCAATTAACTTTTCCTCTCCAATATAAATATATTTTTTTTTTATTTTTTTTATTTTTTTTAACTTTCTAAACATATTCTTTTCTTTTAATTTTCTTATTGTTAACTCAAAAAAATTATCCATTTTTTTCACTCCACAATAATTTTAGGTTTTTAATAAATCTATAATCCTCTTCTTCCGATCTTCCTTTTACCGTTAAATATCCTCCAACTAACATTCCATTTGCTCCTGACATAAATGCTAATCCCATAAAATCTTTTAATATTGTTTCTCTTCCTGCTGCTATTTTTATTCCTTTATCTTTTAATATTAATCTATATATTGCAATTGTTTTTAAAATTTCATCTACAGTTAATATTTCTCTATTTCCATGAGGAGTATTTTTTATTGGATTTAATATATTCAAAGGAATACTATCTACATCTAATTCTTTCAATTTAAAAGCCATATTCACCCTATCTTCGTGTGTTTCACCCATTCCTATTATTCCACCACTGCATATTTTTAATCCAGCTTTTTTGGCATTTTTTATTGATTCTATTCTATCTTCTATTGAATGTGTCGTTGCTACTAATTCACTATATTTGTCTACAGAAGTTTGCAAATTATTATGATATCTTACTAATCCATTCTCTTTCAATTCTTTTGCTTCTTCTTCTGTTAACAATCCAATTGAAGCACACGGTTTACAAGTTTTATCTGTATTATTAAAAAAAGTTTTTATTTGTTCAAATTCAGCACTTCCTTTTTTGATACTTCTCCCACTTGTAACTAATCCAAAATTTTCAGATTTTAAATTTTCTGCTCTCTTATATTCCTCAAATAAAATTTCATTTTTTTTCAATCCATACTCTTTTATATTTGTATTATAATGAGCTGATTGAGCACAAAACTTACAATCTTCCGAACATCTACCTGATCGTGCATTTGTTATTGTACAATAATGTATTTCATTTCCGCAATATTTTTCTCTTACTTCATTTGCTACTGTAAATAATTCCATTAATTTACTACCTTTTAAATCAAATAATTTTATTGCTTCTTCTTTAGTTATTTCTTCATTTAAATATTTCCTCATTTTTATTTTACCTCCAAAAATCATTGTATTAAAATAATTGAGCTTCCATTCTTATTTTTTTATACCTCTCTCAAATTAGAAATTTTTTCATGAATTTTTTCAAGATTTTTTCTATGCTTCTTAATATTCTTTCTTATTTCAATAAATTTTTCTTCATCAATATTCTGTTCTTCTTTTCCTTGTATTTTTGATTGTAAAACTTTTTTACCATCAATTTCTACTTCTTTTGCATGAGCAAGGTCGTTTCGTTGATTAATTATTTCTTTTTCATATTTATTTAAACATTCTTTTTCTATTTCAAATTCTTTCAAATGTAATTTTAATATTTTAGATACTGCCATATTACTAGAATGCGTTCCAAATGAAGAACTATCAATATAAGTATTTATAGCATCATTTTTTTTATCTTTTTCTAATTTTTTACTTGAACACTTCTGATAGTTTTCTGTTTTTTCAAAAATAAATTTTGAAATAACTTTTTTATTTTCATCTGACTTTCCAATATACTCTTTAATAATGTTTAACATCTTATCATCAAACTCACTAATTTCAGCCATAACCAGCCCTCTTAAATTATTAATATCTTGTACTTTTTTAATCGTATTTAATATAATAAGTTCTGTTTTTTCTATAAAAGCCTCTGGTTCTCTATCCAAACAATATACTCCATCGACTTCTTTTTCCATAAGCTTTTCCCTTAGTTGTTTCGGTCCTCTCGCAGAATAAAATATAATATTCATGTATGCAGGATTTTCTCTTATTTTCCCAATTATTTTTTCTCCATTAAAGTCTCCACTCAGTTGATAATCCACTAATATTAAATCAAAATCTAAATTTTCTAAATATTTTGCTATATTCTCTCCCCTAACTTCTTCTGTTAATTCAAGTTCAAAACCTTTTTCCTCTAAAATATCTTTTATTATAGCTGAATGAGTTTTTATCCAACCAGGAGTATCCTCAAACCATAAAATTTTATAATTCAAATTCATTTACATACCTCCATTGAAAATAATATTCCTTTTTCCTTTCTTTTTACCGAAATAGTTCCATTCATCTCTTTTAAAATATTTGAAATATAATACATTCCCAAACCAGATCCATCTGTTGTTGAAAATCCTTTTTCAAAAATTTCATTTATATTTATAATTGATTTATGAAGACCTTTCCCATCATCTTCATAAATTATTAATAATTTTTCATTTTCTATTTTCATATCTACATTAATATTTTTAGCATTAACTTTTTTCGAATTATTAATTAAATTATCTAAAACAATTGTTACCTCTATTGGTTTAAATTGTTTTAAAAATTCTTCTTTTACTTTATTCACTTTTATGTTTAATACATTTTCACCAATAAATGGTAAATAAACATTATTTAAATAACTATAAATAAACTCTGACAAATCAAGTTTAACCTCTTCAGAATCCATATTAAAATTTGCTTTAGTTGCAAATTTGGCAATTGTTCTTATTTTTTGATTCTGAAAACTTATTACTTCAACCGTTTCTTTAAAGTCTTCATTTGTAATATTTTTTCCTTTTTTTATTCTTCGCTTCCATTTATAAATTTCACCCTCAATAATTCCTGAATATGCAATTACTTGATGATTTAAATTCATTATATAGTCCTTATCAACAGTAGAGGCTGATTTTAAAAAAAGAGCTTGTTTATCTTTAATTTTTATATTCTCTTTTACAATTTTTATTTCCTCTTCTTTTCTTTCTACAACTTCTTCAAGCTGTTCCCTATCTTTTTTTACTGCTTTAAAAGTTTTATCAATTTCATTTATATCTTTTTTTAATTGTTTATTTTCACTTTGTTCCGCTATAAATTTTATCCTATCTACTTTAGTATCTACAGTGTCTTTTTCATTTTCTTCAATCATTTTAAATAACGCTTCTCCATATTCAACTTCAATAAAATCATTTGATGTTGATATTTTTTTTATTATTTTTTCAACATCATCTTTTACTTCAGTAGGTTCTATTGCATGACCAATTATGTTTTTCTCTTTATCTTTAAGTGGCTCTGCCCATTTAATTATATCAACAACATACTTTTCAAGTCTTTTCAGAGAGTTATTCATAAAAAATTCAACTAACTGATCATAAGAACTATTTTTTATTAGTCCATTATCTCTACTAGTTGACTCAACAAGATATGGATTTTCTCCATGAATTTCTATCCTTCCAATTATTTCTCTTGTTCCTAAATATCTACTATGTCCTTGTTGCTTTCTTCTATCTATTCCAAGTGCATCTTCCCCCACTTCACCAAAAGGATATACTCTAAATCCATTTTTATACATAAAAATAGCTCCATACTCTACTACACTAATTTCCATAATTTTTTTAAAATTAATTTTTGCCGATCTATTTAAATGGAATAAATTAACTTCAATATCTTTTAATAAAATGAAGGAATTTTTTTCCTTTATTTTATAAATTTTATTTCCTCTATCAAACAAAGTAGTAATAATATTTTCTCCTAATTTATCGATTTTAACATTTATTGACGTTGTTTTTATATTTAACGTTTCAAAAATTCTATTCTCAATAAAACCATTTATCTTTTTATATTCTGTTTTTTCTTCTTCATCTTCTAATTTCTCTTCTGGCACTATAAGTTCAATTGAAAAGTTTTTTTCAGTATTTTTTTCTGGATTAATTAATTTTTCAAGAGCTATTTTAAGTTTTTGTAATTCTTTTCTTAACCATATATCATTTAATCCTGTAATTTCTAAAATTGTTCCATTTTCTATTTCATATTCACACTTTTCAAGTGTTTTATGTAATACTTCTATATCCACAAATTCTTTTTTAGAATCTGATTCAAAATTATCCCAATTAATTTCTAATAATTCAATTTTAGAACCTGATACATCTTTCTTAGTAAATAATCTGAGCCTTTTTCCTAACCTATCACAAGAAAAACGTCCTACTCCCTTCGCACCTGCAAAAATACGATTCTTTCCTAGTTTATCTCTATAATCTTTATAATTTCTAATCGAATCATCTTCTGTTTTATCTTTTTTAGCTGAATAAGCAACAAATAACCATTTGTTTTTTAAATCTTCATAATCCATTCCTTTTCCCTTATCAAAGATTATTATTTTAGCTTCATCAATTTGATTTCTTAAATTTTCAAATTTTATTATAACATTTTCTGAATGAGCATCATAACCATTTTTTACAAGTTCAAAAACAGCAATATACTGATCCGTAATCAACTCTTTTCCTATTATATTTTTAAGTGCTGAACTAATTTTAAATTTCATTTCTTTTGATTTCACTTTATCAACTCCTTCAAAGCTAAACCAGCTTGTTCTGCAAAAAGTGGTGGAATAGCATTCCCAATTTGTGTATATCTCGGAGCTTCTTTTTTTCTCTTTAAACCACCAGTTGTATATTTCCCTTTAAATTCATACCAATCTGGAAACGATTGTATTCTTGCATATTCCCTTACAGTAAGAATTCTTGGTTCACAATAATGTATATAATCATCTGGATTAGTTGTTAATGTTGGAGCAGAAAAATCCCCGCCCAAACAAAATATACTTCTTTTTTTTATACCATATTTCTTTCGTTTATCTCCACTAATGCTTTTGTTTTTTGGAGCTTTTTCCATCAATTCTTTAAATATTTTAATTGTGTCAGCTCTATGATTTACAAATCTATGACTATCAGGGATCGTTCTATCACAAAATTCGGTTCCCCTTATATATTCCTGATATTTACTTTCAATCTTTCCGTATAATCCAGCTTTAAAATTTTTAGAATCTGGTGAAATGGCCGTTCCATTTTTTCTTAATAAATCAGAAATTGCCTCTTCAATGGTTGAAGAAGCTAATAAGTTTTTGCTTAATAAAAATGATTCCTTATTATCATTAATAGATTGAAAAAATAATTCTACACTTGTGTTAAGACTTCCAACAAGAATAAATCTTTTTCTTCTTTGTGGTATCCCATATTCATTAAATGACATAATCTGACTTTTCACATTATAACCAAGTTCTTCTAGTTTTTCTTTTACATAATCAGAATAAACCTTTCCTTTAGGATTATCCTTTTTAAAGTCCATTGTAAAACCCTTTACATTTTCAAAAAATACTATCCTTGGTTTTACAAGAGAAACAAATTCAATATAAGAATCTACAAGTTCATTCCTTTTATCATTAGCTTTTCGCATTCCTGCCATCGAAAAGCCCTGACATGGTGGTCCTCCTGCAACCATTGTAATTTTACCCTTAAGCTTTACTAATTCCTCTTTATAATTAGAAATAATTTCATTTATGTCATGATTGGTTTGTGGTAACCATTTAGGCCAGTCAAAATGGCTCTTTTTATTAATCAAATTATGTTGCAACGAAAGAAATGCATCTGGACTTTTCTCTATTGCAAAAACACCTTTCCACTTTGAATTATATAACCCAAGTGAAAGTCCACCACAACCTGCAAAAAGATCTATATATGTATGCATTTTCTCACTCCATTCCTTTTATATTAAAAAATCAATTTACACCATTCTTATATATAATTTATTTATCAATTTTGAAAACAACTTAATTAAGTTATTTATCTTCTTCTTCTTTCTTTTCAATTCCCATTAAAGTCAAATCATCAATCACAGGTAAGCCTTCTAAAAAATCAGCTAAATCTTGCTGAAGTATATTTAATAATTTTCCTACTTCTATCTCTTTATTCCAGCTCAATACTTTTTTCAATCTATCTAATCCATAAAATTCATCCTTAGAATTTTTTGCTTCAATAATTCCATCCGTATATAAAATCAACTTCTCTCCATTTTTTAATTTGATTTCTTTTTCTTCAAAATCTATCAATTCAGGAAAAAGATCACTTGAAAACAATCCTAATACTTGCCCTCTTGTTTCTAATTCTTCTATTTCACCATTCTTTTTTATTAATAATGCTGCTTCTTGAGAAGCCTTACAATATTTTATTTTACCCGTCTTTTCATCCAAAATCATATAAAAACTACTCACAAATTTACCTTCTGGAAAATTATTAGCTATTTCATCATTTAAAATCCCCATTGCTTCTGCTGGTGATATTATTTCATCAGCAAATGTCCCAAAATACACTTTAAACATTGTTGTTAATAATGCTGCTGGTATTCCATGACCCGAAACATCTGAAAAAATTATACCCCAATATCCATTATTCATAGGTAAAATATCATAAAAATCTCCACCAATATTTAAAGATGGTAAATATTTTGCTGCAAATTCAAAACCTTCTATATCGGGAAAACTTTGTGGTAATAATTTCCTCTGCAATTTTGAAGCTACTTGTAATTCCTCTTCTAAATTATTATACAATTTTGAAATTTCTTTATTTTTTCGTTCTAATTCTTTTTCTCTTTTTTCTAGTTCAAAAAATAATCTTTTGTTTTCTTGTTCCAATTTATTCGCTTTTACTATTTTTCTAATTGCATAAATCAACTCTAAAGGTTTAAATGGCTTCCGTAAAAAATCAGAAGCTCCTTCTCTCATTGCAGTTAAAGCTAACTCTAAATCTTCTATAGTTGTCAACATTATTGTAGGAATCCCTTTTTTCTTTGGCTGAAATTCTTTTATAAATTCTAATCCATTCATTTCAGGCATTTCATAATCCACTAATATCATATCCGTTATCCCTGTTTTAAGATATTCTAATGCTGGTATTGGATTTTCAAATTCTAAAACATCAAAACCTTCTTTTCTCAAAACATCGGTAATAAATGTTCTCATAAACTTTGCATCATCAATAACCATAACCTTTATTTTTTTCTTATTTATTATCCCTTTTCCCCTAAATTCTTCCAATTTATCATAAATATCAAAGTATTTATCCAATCCTACTCTATTCAATAATTCCTTTATTTTTTTAGAAGGTATTACTAATTTCACTTTTTTATTTTTTTCTTCTAATTTCTTTTTAATATATACTAAAATACCTAATCCTGATATTCCAATATTATTTAAGCCCGTTAAATCAACTATTACATTTTTCATTTTTTTCTGTTTTTGTTTATCAAATTCTTTTTTTAATTTTTCAGCATCACTTATCTCTAATTCTCCTGCTATTTTTATATAAATTTCTTTTTTCTCTTCTTTTATTTTTAGCTCAAATTCACTTTTTTGATTTTCCATAAATTTATCTACACTTTTTAATAATACCATCAATTCATTTTTTTTCACATAAATAATATCTGTTGCTCCATTCTCTAATATTTCTACTATATCTGCTTGTACCATTTCTTTATTTATAATTGCAATAATAGAGGCTTTAAAATTTATCATTCTTTCTTCTATTTTTTTTACTACTTGTAAAACCGGATCATTTTCTGTTTCTCCAACTAATAATAATTCTGGTTTCATTCTTTCTAAAACTGTATATATTTCTCCATCTTCTGGTACAACATATACCTTATATCCTTTTTTTTGTAAACTTATTAAAATATTATCTCTCAATTTATTTTTTTTCATAACTACACATATTTTTTTTTTCATCTATTCAGCTCCTAAAACATACATGTTTTTTTACTTATTTATTCCCCTTTTTTTTTAAAACCTATAATAAGTGGCAACGAGATAACTCATTGCCACTTACTATTTTCTTAATGTTTTCACAATTATAGCTAAAACTCCATTTATAAATTCATATGATTTTTCATCTCCATAAACTTTTGCTAACTCTACTGCTTCATTTATAATTATTTCTGTTCCTACTTCTGTTTTTAATAATTCATATGTAGCTATTTTTAGTAATACTCTCTCTACAGTTCCTAATCTACTTAATTTCCAGTTCTTCATATTTTCATTTATAATTATTTTTATTTCTTCTATATTTTCTGTTACTTCTTTTGCATAACTTCTTATAAATTCGCCATCTTTTAGTGAATATTCGTTTTCATTTTTATCTAAAATATCCTCTGGTAATTTCCCTGTCAATTCTATTTCAAATAATATTTTAAATAACTCTTCTCGTGCTGTTTTTCTACTCATTTTTCTATTTCATTTCTCCTTTTTTGGTTAATTTTTCAATAATCATTTTTTTCCATTTTTTATTTGTTATATCTTGAGTAAAGTACCCTATTCCAGTACAAAAAATCAAAAGTAATGTTTTTAATATTCCATAGTTAATTAAAAAACATCCAATTATAAACCCTATTAAAGTTCCTAATATTTTCTTATAATTTTTTAAGAGTAACAATAAAATTTCTTCCATTATTCCACCTCTTTTGTCAAATAATTATTTTCTTTTACTGAGTGAACTTTTACTACAACTATATCTATTTCTTTTACATTTATACCTAACATTTTTTCTACATATTCTTTTAATTCTACTTGAATTTTTTCTATTTCCAAATTCAAATTTTCAATAGATGATATTGCTATTTTTATTTTTACTAATATACCTTCTTTTTCTATCGATGTTTTTGTTTTAACATCTTTTATAAAATCTCTTTCTTTTATTATTTCTTTTAATATATGCTCAATTGAACTTAATGTCATTCCTATATTTCCTTGTTCATTTTTTATAATAAAAGCTTTTTCTTCTTTTACTTCAAATATACTAGAAACTTTTTTCATAAATACAATAAAATAAAAAATTGATATGCCTAATAAAATTAACCTAAAATAATCATAATTAATTATTTCGTTTAAATATGACGGCGATATTCCAACAAAAATACCCCCCAATGAAAGTATAAATAACCCTAGCCATGCTATCAAAAAAATAAAACTCCAAATCATTTACTTCACCTCCCTATTAAAAAGTTCAGAGGCGAGAAAATCCCGCCTCTATTTCTAAGCTATTTATAATTATCTTAATTATACTAACTCAGTTTCTTCTATTATTTCTTTTTTTTCTTCCTCTTCTTCTTCATCATCTTCTTTTTCCATATGTATTCCTTGAACAAAAACATTTACTTCTAATACTTTTAAACCTGTCATTGTAGTTATTGCTTTTATTACACTTTCTTGTACATTTCTTGCTACTTCAGGTATTTTAGCTCCATATTCTATCACTAAAAACACTTCTACTGAAGTTTCTTTTTCTCCTACTTCAACTTTAACACCTTTTGATAAATTCTTTTTACCTAGTCTTTCTGCAAATCCTTCTGCAAATCCACCACTCATTGTATACACACCGTTTACTTCAGTTGCGGCTATTCCTGCTATTATTGCTACAACTTCATTTGCTATTTTTACATTACCTACTTCTGCCATTTTAACCCCTCCTATTTTTCATTATTCGCTTATAATAACACTTAAATATAACTTATTTTTCAGAGATTGTCAATTATTTTTAATCTTCCATCCTTTTTTCGATGAAATTCGTAAATATTTCACCTTTTTTGAAATATTCATTATTCAATACTTTCAAATGAAAAGGTGTAGTTGTTTCTACTCCTTCTATTATATTTTCATATAATGCTCTTTTCATTCTAACTATTGCTTCTTCTCTATCTTTTCCTAAAACTATTATTTTTGAAATCATTGAATCATAATATGGTGGTATTTCATATCCTGAATAAACATGACTATCTATTCTCACTCCTACTCCACCAGACGGAATATATGTTTCAATTTTCCCTGCTGAAGGCATAAAGTTCTGAGTTGTATCTTCTGCATTTATTCTACATTCTATTACATGCCCTGTTAACTTTATATCCTCTTGTTTTACACTTAATTCTTCCCCTGCTGCTGCTCTTATTTGCTCTTTTATTATATCTACTCCTGTAATCATTTCACTTACAGTATGTTCTACTTGTATTCTTGTATTCATTTCCATGAAATAAAAATTATTATCTTTATCTAATAAAAATTCTAATGTCCCCGCACTGTCATAATTTATTGCTTTTGCTAATTTTACTGCAGCTTGACCCATTCTCTTTCTAACATCTTCAGTTAATACTATTGCTGGTGATTCTTCTATTAATTTTTGATGTCTTCTTTGAATAGAACAGTCTCTTTCTCCTAAATGAACAACATTTCCATGTTTATCTCCTATTATTTGTACTTCTATATGTTTTGGCTCTTCTACATACTTTTCTATATATACATCTGGATTTCCAAATGCTGCATTCGCTTCATTTTGTGCAGCTACCATGTTAACTTCTAATTCTTTATCATTTCTAGCAATTCTCATTCCTTTTCCACCACCACCGGCAGTAGCTTTTATCATTACTGGATATGTTATTTTCTCATTAACAATTTTTTTAGCTTCTTCTACATCTTTAATAATTCCATCCGTTCCGTAAGTAATCGGAACATTATTTGCTATTGCTGTTTTTCTTGCAGTTGCTTTATCTCCCATTTTCAAAATTGACTCTGGATCAGGTCCTATAAATACTATATCATGTTTACCACATATTCTAGCAAATTCTGCATTTTCTGCTAAAAATCCATATCCAGGATGTATTGCTTCTGCACCAGTTGCTTCTGCTGCTGCTATTATATTCGGTATCTTTAAATAACTTTCTGTACTTATAGCAGGCCCAATACAAATTGACTCATCTGCTAATCTAACATGCAACGATGTCTTATCCGCTTCTGAATAAACCGCTACTGTTTTCACTCCTAATTCTCTAGCTGCTCTTATTATTCTAACTGCTATTTCTCCTCTATTTGCTATTAATATTTTCTCAAACATTTTTCAGCCTCCTATTTAACTTCAATTTCCATTAAAACTTTTCCGAAATCTGCAATATCACCATTTTCTACAAAAACTTCACTTATTTTTCCTGCGACATCACTCTTCACTTCTGTTTTAGTCCCTACTGATTCTATATAAGCTACTACATCATTTTCTTTTATTTCTTTTCCTATTTTCATCTCAGGAAGTAAGTGAACTTTTCCAACATTTAAAGATAATAATTGTTTTATTTCTTTTTCTAATTCACTTGCAGTTTCTACATTTTCAACTACAGAAACTTGTTTCATTCTATTCGCAATATTTTGATCTTTTTTCAATGATATTTCTGTACCATCCGATTCTAAATTGATTTCTGTTACATCCGTAGTATCCAATATTTTCATTAACTTCTTTATTTCTGTTACGTCCATTTTTATTCCTCCTTAATTTTTTTATTAATTTTCTTACATTTATTTTATCATATTTCTATTTTATCTGCAACTTTTTATAAACTTTAAGTCAATTTAGTTAAAATGTACTGTTCAAAAGGTATAATCATTTTCATTTCACATACTTTTCTAACTCTTCAATAAAAACTTCTGTTACTATATTTTTAGTTGCCCATGATGTTATAATTCTTATTGCTGAATTTTTGTCATCTATTTTTTCCCAAATATAAAAATCGTATTTCTCATGTAATTTTTCAATAAGTTCGTTAGGTAATATTGGAAAAATTTGATTACTTACTGGTTCTACCATAAATTCAAATCCACCTTTTTTGATAGCACCACTTAATTTTTCAGCCATTTTATTGGCATGTTCTGATATTTCAAAATATAAATCATCCTTAAATAACTCTAAAAATTGTATCCCTATTAATCTTCCTTTTGCTAATAAAGCTCCTTTTTGTTTCATTCGATATCTAAATTTCACTTGAAGTTCTTTTTTGTTTAATACTATTGCTTCTCCAATTAATGCACCATTTTTAGTCCCACCAATGTAAAAAGCATCTACTAATTCTGATATATCTGCCAAAGTTAAATCATTCTTTTTTGAAGTCAAAGCTGATCCTAATCTAGCTCCATCCAAATATAATAATAAACCTTTTTCTTTGCAATAATGAGATAATTCTTGCAATTCTTTTTTCATATAAATACTACCTACTTCTGTTGAATTTGATATAAAAACTACTTTTGGATCTACCATATGTTCATCTGTATGTTCTGCTAATACACTTGCTATCATTTCTACTGTTAATTTACCATCTTTAGTTTTAACTGTATTTATTTTATGTCCTGTATTCTCTATAGCTCCAGTTTCGTGTACACTTATATGACCTGAATCTGCTGCTATTATTGACTGATAAGATTCTAATAATGATGATAATACCAATAAATTTGCCTGAGTTCCTCCAGATACAAAGTGAATTTCTGCTTCTTTGTTATTTAATTTTTCTTTTATTATTTCTGATGCCTTTTTTGAATAATCATCTTCCCCATATCCATCTTGTTGTTCTAAATTTGTTCTTATCATTGCATCCAATATTTTTGGATGTGCTCCTTCACTATAATCATTTTTCAAGCTGTATTTTTTCATTGTTTCCCTCTTTTCATTTTTATATTTTAAACAATTTATTTGATTTTGATTTTTCCCATTTTTTTAATTCACTATATAATTGTGTTAATTTAAACTTTTCCAAATTATATGCAAATCTAAAAGCTTTTCCTATTTCTTCTTCTTTTATTCCTTTTTTAATACATAACGCTAATGCCTTTTGAAAATCATGTCCATTACAAAGATTTTTATAATCATAAATTCCATTTGTTTTTTCTATAACTTCTTCTTTAGAAATTTCCTTTTTTTTATTTTCTGATCTTCCTAATACTGCCAATAGATATCTTTCTTCATCTAATTCAAATTTTTCTACATCGTAAAACCCACCAAGTCCAAGACCTTTAAAAAGAAATCCCAAATCATTTGCCGAATTTATCCAACGTAGCCCTCCAATAAAAATTATTGATTTGAAAATATTCTCTCTTAATATTTCTGGCTTTTTTTCATTTTTCAAATATTCTGATATCACTTCATTAAATGTTTTGTCACACATTATTAACATCATTTCACTATCGTGATAATCAGTCATAAAAATATTTTCTATATTTTCATCTTCATTTTCTAAATGCATAAAATCTGCATCTCTTATTCCTATTATATTTTCAGTATATTCCAATAACTCTTTAAGAATCAATTTTACTTTTCCACATCCGCCATAGGATTCTTGAACATCTATATTATTAGCATCAATTAATTTTTTGAATAATCTTTCATCTGTTTCACCTTCAACTATTATCCAAATTTTATCTTTTCCAACTGGAGAATTAATTTCACTTCTAATAGAACCTATTACATCATTTTCATCTAAACAATTTTTCATATTACTCATCTTTCTTACCTTCTACTAAATCAAACAAATCAACTGTTAAATCCCAATTTCCATTTATTATTTGTGGTGAATGTGTTGCTATTATAACTTCAATTTGTTGTAATTCTACAATTTGTTGTAAATCATTTAAAAACTCTTTTTGCCAAGAAACATGTAATGAAATTTCAGGCTCGTCTATTAAAACAATTGTATTAGGTTCAGCTTTAAATAATAATTCATATAATAATATTAATTCTTGTTGTTCCCCTGAAGATAAATCAGATAATAAAATTTCGTTTCTATCTTCATCTTTAGAAATAAATTTAAATCCAATTTCTGGATCTATTTGAATAGTTTTATATGCAAATTTTCTCTTTTCTAGTATATTAGAAAATATTTTTAATTTTTTTAATATTTCATCAAAAATAATAAGTTTACTTTCAGTATCATTTAAATATACAAAAAGAGCTTTTGAATTTTCTAACTTATAATTAGCCTGATTACCTTCTTCTATAGACGATAATCCATATATTTTCAATAATTTTTGCTTTTCTTTAATTTTATTATACCTTTTATTAAAATCATCTTCACTTATACTATTAATTTCTTCAAAAAGTCTTCTCGGAAAACTACTATCAAGCTCTTGTCCTATTTTTGATGCCTTAGCAAGAATTTCTTTTAAGTTTTTAGATAATTCTTTTGAATATTTCTCAACTGTAATATTAAAATTTTCATTTGATTCATCCCTATAATAATGAATATCCCTTCTTTTCTCTAATGTTTTTCCAATTAATCTCTGTTCTTTTATTAAATAAACTTTGTTTGTTTTCGGTATATTTCCTTTTTTATATACTATATTCAAATCCAAATCCTTTGTTGTAAGTTCCTCAATTAAATTTTCTTTACTATACACTATTCCATTCCTATTTATCCATCTATTTTCTTCTACTTGTCTATAAGATAAATCTCTTGCTATTTTTTTAAATTCTCTATTAATGTCTTTTTCATTAAAAATAAATGAATTTTCATTATTGGTCTTCATTTCAATAGTATTCTTTTCTGATTTATTAATTTCAATTTTAACCTCATCAAATTCCACTTCTAGTTTTTTAAATGGTAGACGAAAAAAATAATATAAATTATTTTTATATAATGAATTAATTATATTTAGTATTGTAGTTTTCCCATATCCATTTGGTCCCGTTAAAATAGTTAGCCCTTTTTCATTAAAATTTATTTCATAATCAAATGTATTAAACAGTTTCTCAATTTTAATTTTTTTCAACATTTTATTTGCTCCTTTTTTATAATTTATAATTTCTTACTATTTTATTATTATTGTATCTTTCCCCAAAAGTTTTTCAACTTCTTTAACCAATGCTGGCGAAGGAGTTACCCAAAACTCTTTATCCAGTTCTATTAAAGTTTTTTTATCATTTTCCTTTAATGCAATATAAGTCCTATCTTGCCCATTATGCTTTTTTAATATTGCTTTCAAATCATTTGCTTTATATTTAGTCTTAATTTCTAGTAAAATATAAACTTTCAATTGCTTTATCTCTTCTAATTCATTTATATTTTTAATAGTATTTATCAATATCTTTTGTTCTTCTACTTGCCCAAAAGAATCTACGCTAACATTTCCTTCTACTATAACAACATTATTTTCTATCAGATAATGACTATATCTCATATATTTATTTGGAAATACAATTATTTTAATCTGTGAATTATAATCTTCTAACATAAATATTGCCATTACTTCTCCAGCTTTTGTCACTTTTTTGGTTAACTCTCTTATTACTCCAATTGTTCTTGCTTTATATGGATTTTCTTTTTTGATGTCAGCTATTGTATCAAATCTAACACTGTGTAATATTTGTTTATATTCATCTAGTGGATGTCCTGAAAAATATAATCCAACATACTCTTTTTCTCCTTTTAAAATCTGACCAGCATCAAATTCCTCTATATTTGGCATTATAAATCTTTCAATAGTATAACCACCGCCAAACAATGACATTTGAAGATCATTTTCTCTTTCTATCTTTTTTGATACCTTAACCAGAACGTCTTCAATTGAAATATGCTTTGATTGTCTTGTTCCTTCCAATGAATCTAATCCACCAGATAATATCAATCCTTCTAATGTCTTTTTATTCATTCCCACTTTTTTGGTTCTATATACAAATTCTTCATAACTTATATATTCTCCATTTTCTTCTCTTTCCTCTATTATTTTTTCTACAATTCCTACTCCTACAAACTTTATAGCTGACAATCCAAATCTAATTTTATTTTCTTCTACTCTAAAATTATTAAATGAATAATTTACATCTGGTGCCAAAACTTCGATATCGTGTCTTTTTGCTTCTTCTATATATAATGCTAATTTTTCTAAATTATTTCTTTCAGATGTCATCAACGCTGCAAAAAATTCTACTTTGTAATTAGTTTTTAAATATGCTGTCCAATAAGAAACTAACGCATATGCAGCAGAATGGGATTTATTAAATCCGTAACCTGAAAATTTATCTATCAAATTAAAAACTTCTTCTGCTTTTTCTGGTTCGACTCCTTTTTTGACTGCTCTTTCTATAAATTTAACTCTATTTTCTTCCATTATTTCTGGAATTTTCTTTCCCATAGCTCGTCTTAACATGTCCGCTTCACCCAAACTAAAATCTGCCATTACACTTGCTATCTTCATTACCTGTTCTTGATATAAAACAACTCCATAAGTTTCCTTTAATGTCTCTTCTAGCATTTTATGTGGATATTTTATTTCTTTTCTGCCGTGTTTTGAATCAATAAAATCATCTACCATTCCACTTCCCAAAGGACCCGGTCTATATAATGCCAAAATAGCAATAATATCTTCAAATGCATCTGGTGATAATTTCATTATTAATTTTCTTATACCTGCTGATTCCAATTGAAAAACTCCCATTGTATCACCATTTTTAAAAGTTTCAAATGTCGCTTTGTCATCTAATTTTATTTCAGGCAACTCTAATTTTTTGCCTGTATTTTTTTCAATATATTCTAATGCCCTTTGAATTATTGTAAGATTTCTCAATCCCAAAAAATCCATTTTTAAAAGTCCAATTCCTTCTAATTCTTTCATTTGATATTGTGTAACTACTGTTGATGATTTAGAATCTAAATAAAGAGGCGTTTCTTCTTCTAATGGATTTTTTGATATAATTATACCTGCTGCATGAACAGAAGCATGACGAACTTTACCTTCCAATCTTCTAGCATATTCTATTACTTTTCGTATTTCTTCATCTTTTTTGTAAAATTCTTGAAATTTTGGTATCTCTTTTAAAGCTTGACTTATATTTTCTCCAAGTGGTATCAATTTTGCTACTTTATCTATTTTAGTAAGAGGTACTCCAAAAACTCTTCCTACATCTCTTATTGCTCCTCTTGCTTTCATTGTTCCAAAAGTTATTATTTGAGCCACTCTTTCTTGTCCATATTTTTTTATAACATAATCTATTAATTCCTGTCTTCGTTCTTGACAAATATCTATATCTATATCTGGCATACTTACTCTCGCTGGATTTAAAAACCTTTCAAAAAGCAAATTATATTTTATTGGATCTAATTCTGTTATTCCTAATAAATAGGCTATAATACTTCCCGCTGCTGACCCTCTTCCAGGCCCTATTGGTATATTTTGACTTTTTGCATAATTTATAAAATCCCATACAACTACAAAATAAGCTGCATATCCCATTTTATTTATTGTATCTAATTCAAAATCAATCCTTTTTTGAATAACTTCATTTATTTCTCCATCATATCTTTTTTGAATCCCTTTTTTGACTAAAGTTTCTAAATATGTTTCAATTGATTCCTCATTTTCAGGAACTTTATATTCTGGAAATTTAAATTCTCCTAAATCCAATACTAAATTACATCTTCTAGCAATTTTAACAGTATTTATTATTGCTCCATCATATTTATCTAATTTATCTAACATTTCTTCTCTACTTTTTAAATACAATTCATCTGTATTTATTTTCATTCTCTTTGTATCCGTTATTCGTGAACCAGTTTGAATACAAATTAA
>Ga0307991_1000526_pt1 | contig 27539 bp, 28 predicted proteins | sample EllFjometagen131_FD_203146 | JGI IMG/M metagenome (GOLD analysis project Ga0307991, IMG submission 203146) | Marine microbial communities from Ellis Fjord, Antarctic Ocean - #131 | ecosystem: Environmental > Aquatic > Marine > Unclassified | place: Southern Ocean | collected 2014-10-08 | reverse complement strand
GTAAAGTTGAGAACCGTTATTGAAAATACATTAGACTGGACCAATGAGTTTCCATCAGAAGCATAGACATAAAAATTATAGGCGCCACTCGTTGTTGTTTCTATTTTTAGAATATTCCCTTCTAAAGAAATGTCCAGACCACCTTCTTCTTTGTAATCAAATGTTAAATCATTATTATCATCAGTAAAGTAATCAGATAAATCATAAATTATGGTTTCTCCAATACCTATTACTTCATAATCAAAATCTTTTACTTGCTCTGGTACCCTATCTTCAATGTCTTTGTAATATATTATTTTATCAATAAATAACTCTGTATTATCAATAATAACTTCTATACTTGTTGCATTAACACCATTTAGTTCACAAGTTTCTTTACAAACTAAGTCAATAATTATATCAATTGTTTCTGTTGCTGTAATGTTTTCTTCTACTGACTCTTCTTCATCAGGAATTTCTATGATTGGTTCTTCAGTTGGAGCGGTTTCATTTGTTACATTCACAATTGTCTCATTTAAAGTAATATTTAGACTATCATTAATTAAATCACCCAGATTTGTTAAATTCTCCAAAGTAATATTTAGACTATCATTAATTAAGTCACCCAGATTTGTTAAATTATCTGAAGAAATATTTATTGTTTGATTTTCTATGATCATAATATTTTCGTCTTGTATAAAAGTTATATTTGTAGTTTCATTAATCTCTGTTTCAATAATAACTTCTGTTGTAATATTCGATTCATTTTCTTGTATTATCGGAACCTCATCCTCAATAACCATTCCTGTAATAAGATTTGTTCCTGTTGAAAGGTCTGCTCCGATTAAATTAGAAATTAATTGATTATCTAAACTTATGAACCCACCAGATTCAGTTTGTAAAATTACTTTTATAGTTGAATTTTCTGAGAAGTTATTTATTTCACCAGATATTTTTAAGGATACAATATTTGAATCATTAAAACTAATAATTGCATCTTCTGTGAAAATTTGATTTACCTCAAATTCAAACTCTTGTGTTGCTTGATATGTAAACAACCCAGATAAGTTAATTACTTGTGTAAAAGAAACAATTAACACCAAACCAACAATAACTAATGCGAGAAGAGCGTATTGTAATGGTGCAGCTTTTTTATTTTCTCTATTTTTTATTATTTGTTTTAGATGTAATATCTTTTTATTGTAAGCTTTTAATTTATCTTTTTCAATGTCTGGAAATTTTTTAACAGATAGTGCACGTTCATATTCTTCAATAGTAATTTCGTTTTTCTTTAACCTATACTTAAGATCATTACTAGAACTAGCTATTAAATCTCTTTTATGCTCAAGTCCTCTTAATGTTAGTTTTAGATCTCTCATTTTAGTTTTTAAAATAAGGTCCAAAACCCACTTTTGGTTTTGCGTTTCTCATAGTCTAGGTTTAAATTTTTTAGTTTCTTTTATTTGGTTTTTAGCCAAATGACTAGAAACCTTTGGTTTTTGTTTTTGGGTGTTTTTAGATGACTTACTTTTGATTCTACATAGAACACAACTTATTGTTTTTTGGTCTCTATTGAGGAATTTAGCAATGTCTTTGTTAGGTAATCCTTTGTTTTTTAGAAATAGAACTATGGTTTCAAGCATGCTTAATTTTCTTTCTTTAAATAAATTAAGCGGCATAGTTATGTTATCTTTTTTAATATCGCTAGCGCTAGCTATGTTCTGTTTTTTATTCTCCAAAATAAGTCACCCAAAAACTAACTTACTTACATCGTAAGTATTTATAAATATTTCGACTATAGCGAAACAGAATACTTTAATTTTTATTGCTACGAAATAGTACTTACAATGTAAGTATTTAAATATTTTTTGAAAATAACAGTATTACTTACAATGTAAGTATTTAAAAAAGTTTGGAAATTAATAGAAATTAGTGCTTTTGTAATTCAGAATTACTAGGCACAGCCCGAATAAATTCATCTAAATCTGCATTAGAACCAAAATCCCCACGTATAAACTTTGCAATTTCACTGATTTTTTGCCTACCAGGAATTAATTTAAAATATTTTTTACAATGCTTTTTTGCAGCTTCTTCAGGACCAGAAAAAACCTTATTAGAATAATCACCAAAATCCTCAGAATACAAACCAATACAAAAATTTATTTTATTCTGAATATAATTAGTTTTACCCCTAATCATAAACGCACCTTTAGACAAATGTTCACCAGGATTTGCGGTTTTTGAAACCTGATCAGGATTAACATAGAAAATATCTGCATTCCCATAACCTTTTTTCCAAGCACGAGAATATGCAAGAATAAAGTCCGCAGCTTCTTCAATATCTTTTTCAGAAATATCAATATCCTGTGACTCTTTTTTAATAACGCCGAATGGACTTCCAGCCATATCTGTATGCAGAACAATATCTTCTTTATCAGTATGTTTTTTTATCACATCCTCATTGGTAGTAGAATCTCTTCCTGCAACAACAAGAAATCCATTTGATGTAACAAACCAATGAAATTTTTCAAACCACTTTTTGTCTAACTTCTTTTTTATTTTTTTAATTATAGAAACATTTTCTTTATCTGCGTTTTCTGCTTTTAAGATCTTTTGTTTAGTTACACCTATTGCTTTTTCTGCACCAGAAATCTTTTTTCTCAGCTTCTTAGCTTTGTTAAAATAAATTTGTGCATTATGATCTAATGACTCGTTAATCTTTAATGAAATCTTCATAATTTACTCCTTGTTTTTGTTATCTTCATAAAAGAAGTAAACACCTTATTCTTTAAAAAAGTTTATAAAAAATTCCGAGATAATAACTATATGCAAAAATACCAAATAAAACAAATCCCAAAAGACTTCATAGTTAAAGAAGTTCCTAGTTTTGTTTTTAACAAAGAAAGTGGAAAGTATCTTATCTACAAACTAAAGAAAACAAACAGGAATACAGAAGATTGTATTCAATTTATATGCAAGGTTCTAAAAACCAAAAGAAAATTTGTTGGTGTTGCAGGAACAAAAGATAAGAATGCAGTTACAGAACAATATATTTCTATTTTCAATGTTCAAAATACAAAAAACAGAGTTGAGGGACTAAAGGATCGCTTTGAAAACTTTTCACTTGAATTTATCGGGTTCCATAATAGTCCACTTTCATTGGGAGATCTTAAAGGAAATCGTTTTGAAATAGTAATTAGAAATCTTGAAAAAGAATTTGAGATAGAAAAACCCTATTTTATTGTAAACTATTTTGATGATCAAAGATTTTCTATAAATAATAAAGAAGTTGGTAGAGCAATAATAAAAAAAGATTTTAAGAATGCAGTTAAACTACTAAAAGAACAAAATAATTTAGACGAGGAAACAATAAATCTCTACAAAACAGATTATATTAAAATAATAAGACATATACCGATAAAAATATTAAAAATGTTTATTCACTCATATCAAAGTTATTTATTTAATGGGTTATGTAAAAAAATAATTCTTGAAAAAAAATATACGTATTTAGAATCTACTTATTCTCAGGGAAAATTATTCTTTTTAACAAAAGAACCCAACACTAAGTTAAATGTTAGTTTACCATTAATTGGTTTTGGCTTTGAGATGGAAGGAGGATTTGTTAATCTTGTTGATGAAATAATAAAAGAAGAAAATTTAGATCTAAGAGACTTTATTATAAGACAAATTCCAGAACTTTCGAGCTTTGGAGCACAAAGAGATTTTTTAATACCTATCTCTAACTTTTCTAAAGAAGATTTTCTCGATGATGAATTAAATATTGGAAAGAAAAAGGTAAAAATTGCATTTGAGATAGGAAAAGGAAGCTATGCAACAATGGTTATTAAGAAGATAATGATGAGATAATGTCTTCAGTTACTTTCTCTATTGCTTGATGACCATCAACTCTTGCAAGTTTAACTTCAAACAATTTAATCATAGGTTCTGTTTCTTCATGATATATTTTTAATCTATTCTTAATAAATTCAACTTCAGAATCATCAGGTCTTTGAACTAAATCAACATTACAAACATCACACAACCCCTCTATATTCGGTCGAAGTGTTGGATACAAAAGATTATAATCTCTTTTACATTTAGGGCAATAATATCTCGCCTGCAATCTTCTTATTGTCTCTTCTTCAGAAAGTTCAATCAAAATTACCTTGTCAATTGCAAGAGTTTCAATTGCAAACTTTGCCTGAACAACATTTCTTGGATAACCATCAAGAATAACCTTTTTACCTTGATCATTTAATTTTAGAACTTTTTCTTCAACAAAAGAATTATTAATATTATCTGGCACCAAACTACTCCCATCATTAATTAACGAAGCTGCTAGCTTTCCTAGTTCAGTTTTCTTTTCTATTTCCGCTCTAAACATCGCACCAGTAGATAGATGTACATAGCCAAGCTTATCTGCAAGGATTTTAGCTTGAGTTCCCTTACCACATGCTTGTGGTCCCATAATTATTATATTCATAAGAATAGAAAAAAATCTTGTCTTTTTATAGTTTGTTATTGTATACCTTAACTACTATTTAGTAGCAAAAGACAGAAAACTTTATAAACAATAATCAGAACCCACCTAACATGCAACATATAAGAAACTTTTTCGAACCAATTGGCACAGACAACCTATTTAGAAGCACTTTAGTCTATCAAATGTTTAAAGTGTTTGGAGAACAACCATTTAGTCCTGTAAAAGCAATAAAAATAACCAACCTAACAAAACCAGCAAATTGTAACTTACTCAAAAAGTTAAACAAAATTTATTTACTAAAAAAAACCGAAAGTGGTGGAAAATATATCATTATTCCACAAAAGATAATTGATATTAATGTTAATCAATATACATCGCCAGGAAGCGACTTAAGAAAACTAATATCTACTTACACTCAATTTTCTTCGTTTCATAATGAAATTGAAAATGCAACAATACAAAATAAGCGAGTAAGAAATGCGTTTTCTGGATTAACAATGAATAGCATGACTCACATGTTTGAAGTCTATGCAAGTTCACATGATATTGCTAAAAAAGAAAAAATATTAATTAAAATTTGCGGATTGTGCATGCAACCAGAACTATTTGAAGAACAAGCAAATACTAATAGGAAAGGAATAACAGACATAATAAAAAATGACAACGAGTTCAGAAACCGTGTAAATGCATTTAAAGGAGAGCCAGAATATGCTGCAATGGGAGGTTTTCTTTTAGAATTCTTAGATCACTACAATAAGTAATCTATTCAAACCATTATATTTATAAATACCTTAAATTTCCTTCTTGGAATGGTAAAACTAAGAAAAAGTGTTGCATCAAGATCAATGCAAAATGCATACACAAGAAAATCAAAATACAGAAAAAAATCTTATATTAGGTCTATTCCAACAAATAAAGTAGTTAAATTTGAAATGGGAGATTTAAAAAAGGAATTTCCATGCCAATTCTTATTAATATCAAAACAAGCTATACAATTAAGACATAATTGTCTTGAGTCAGCAAGAAAAACATCTTTAAAATTACTAGAAAACAAACTAGGGAAAATTAACTTTAAACTTAAAGTTAGAGTTTATCCACACCATGTAATCAGAGAAAACCCACTTGCATCAGGTGCAGGTGCCGACAGAATGAGTACTGGTATGAAAATGGCTTTTGGAAAAGCAGTTGGAATTGCAGCAAGAGTATTCAAGAACAAAGCAGTTATGGAAGTCAATGTAGACAAAGAGCACAAACAAGTTGCAATTAATGCACTTAAAAGAGCATACAAAAAACTTCCCGGAGAATACCTTGTCGAAGAAGTTATTAAAAAGTAATATAACTTATTTTCTTTTTTACTTAAATTTAATAGAATAGTTCTAAATATAATAAATAAAAGAAAATGCACAAAAATGTTGTGCGTATTAACTTAAAGAAATTTTGGGTTTTGTAGACTTTTTAGGTCTATTTCCTCTTTGAGAAACTCTACTCTTCTCTTTCAAACTAGATCTATCGTTTCTAAAATTATACCTAAACCTATCCATTTTATCCTCATTCTCTTTTTTATGAGGGGTTTCATCAGGAAGAGAAATATTAGCTATAGTTTTCATTCTTTCTTCTACACCTGAAGGGTATTTCTTTTTAGTTTTCACTTTTTTATTTTTCTTTGATTTTTTACTCATGAGATCACCTTGCAACCTTATAATTATAATAAGAACTAGAGATTATTTAGTATTTATAAAGTTTAAGATTGGATTAACTTTATAAATTGCATTCTCCAAATAAAATATATGACTAAACACAATTATCTTACCCATGCTTTGCACGATATAAAAAAATATGTAATATTTTCAAAACAAGAATTTAAACAAATTATTTGGGTAATATTAGCAACAGCACTCATTTTCTCTTTCAATAAATGGGGAACAACTCACTTTGATCTTGAAAGAGGCCTTGCAAACTTGTTTATTTCAATAATTTTTGTAGGAATCTTCTTTTATGGACAAATTTGGATTAAAAAACTTGTCGCACTCAAACTAGGTTATGATTCAAAATATGAATGGTCTTTACCAGGATTAGTTAGTTCTGTTGTAATAACTTTTGTGATACAAGGAATCATTCCAATAGTTTTTCTTGGCCACACACAACTTGTTCAAAACGACAGAAAAAGATTAGGTGCAGGATATAGATTCGCATTTAACCATATCGATCACTTCAAAATGCATGCAATTAGTTATTTATTTAACTATCTCATAATACTATTAATACTTGCACCAATTTACCTAGCAACAAATAGTCTTTTTGCTATGGAATTAATAAAAATAAACCTTGTGTTAATATTCTTTTCAATAATACCAATACCTAAAAATGACGGGTTAACACTTTTCTTTGCATCAAGAAACTTATATTTAGTTATGGTATTCTTTATTATATTGATGTCTCTGTTAATTCTTTGGGCGAACTTATTTAGTTTTATTTTTGCATTAATATTATCGTTAATTCTTGCAAGAATACTTGTTATTCATACTGATTACTAAAATGCAGAATAAAAATAAAGAGAATGGGAATGAGAATTATCTTGTAATAAATTTCAAAACGTACTTAGAAGGTTCAGGTAAAAAAGCAGAGCAACTTGCAAAGATTGCAGATAAGATTGCAAAAAGAACTGGAAAGAAAATAATTTTGGTTGTGCAGGAAACAGATGTTAATAGAATTTCAAATTTAGTTAGTATTCCTGTTTTTTCAGAACATCTTGACCCAATAGAATATGGCGCGCATACAGGACAAGTTCTTGCAGAATCATTAAAATTTAATGGAGCCAAAGGTGTTGTTCTCAATCATTCTGAAGATAGATTTAATCTTGCACAGATAGAAAAAAGTAAAAAAATTGCTAAAAAAAATAAATTACAGACAATAATTTGTGCAAACGATTCAGACCAAGCAGCTGCACTCTCTCAATTTAAACCAGATTTTCTAGCTGTTGAACCACCAGAATTAATTGGTGGAAATACTTCTGTTAGTAAAGCAAAACCGGAAATCATAATTGACACTGTAATGAAAGTTAGAAAGGCCCATAAAAAACAGGCCATTTTGTGTGGTGCAGGAATTAAAACAGAGAAAGATGTTAAGAAAGCAATTGAGCTTGGAACTAATGGTATTTTTGTTGCATCTGGAATTGTTAAATCTAAAACTCCTGAAAAGAAAATTAAAGAATTAGTTAAATATCTCTAGGGAACAGTTACCCAAAGCATTTGTGTTCCACCATAGGACTCACCTTCTCTTTCTATGTGAAACTTCACTGTGTAAAAACCAGCATTCTGTTTTGGAGAAATTAAAATTAACTTATACTTTCGCTCATTATTTCTAATCTCAAAATTACTTGAATCAACAGGCAGATAAACAACTTCTCCAGGGCAATTCGCTTCAGCAACCACTGCAAGATCATTAGGTGTAAATGTATAATTACAACCAGCATCATTTTCATCAATAACAATTGCAAAACTAGAACTACCTCCTACTGCACCCTCATTAGTTATACCAATAGGAAACCTTAACTCATCTTTACCAGAATTTTGTTGAGGATTGAGAACAGTAACAAGAGAACCGTCATCTAAAAGTAAATTAATTCTATCTATTTCTTGTTGATGTATCTCAGTATCCATCTTAACAACATGATTAAAAACATTAGTAAATAAATAAATCCCAAAACTAAAAATTACAATCATAATTATCATTACAACTAAGAAATTAATAGATAATTCAAATGCCTTTTTTTGACGGATCATTTTAACCTTAAGAATATTAAAAATGCTCAACAATCATTATTAGATCATTGGCACCAAAAACATTATAGTTTAATATATTCATACTCTTTTACAATCAATGCAATAAATAATGCAAGTAAAATTATTCCTGAAATAACAATTAATATATTAAAATTAAATGTTCCTACACCTACAATTAACCTATAAAATCCTAAAGCAAGAATAAACATTGCAAAAAGTAAAAACTTATCTGCAACAATCTTTAGTATGTCAAATTCTTCTTTTTTTGATAAAGCTCTTCTCCCCATGCGTTCTCACCCTATTATCTTACTATTTCTATCACAAGATCTTTTGATGCTGTGCCAGTACGACCCCCGGCTGCATTTTCGTGCGTAACTGTTGCAGTGCACAAATACTTACTTAATGTTGATCCTGTTGGAACAGATATTAAAGTTATTAACATATCTGAAGATCCACTAGGAATATCTTTTGCTGTTGAGGTAATACTAACTATATCTAATCCTGCACCTTGGCAAATAACATTAGTTAATGAAGTGTTTATACATTCTGCTGCATCTGTACAATATACCCCCCACTTTACTGATAATCCTTCGCCTGGACTCGCAAGGATATTATCTCCTCTTGAACAAGTCAGGGTGTTACCTGGTGTTGCCGAAGAAGGATTTGGTTCTTCTTGTGCCCTAGAAATAAAATCTTTCTCTATTCCACCAAACATACTTTGAATAAATCCTAATGACAAACCTAGAATAACCACTGCGATAATTAGAATAACGATCATATTAATAGATAATTGCATACTTGCTTTTTTATTCCAATTTTTATTGGAATGACCAAAAATTGAATTTTTACGTTTATTCATCTAATTCACCTCAAACTTGTTAGATAATTGTTATGTGTTAAATATAGAGTAATTTCTTTTTAAAGTTTGTCATAATTTTAGAGAGATTTTGTTCTTTCCAATAGATTGATGCAACAATAAGCTTTTTAAAGATAGACAAAAGAAAACAAAATATGAGTTTACCATTGAACACAATCATAATCATATTATTTTATACAGGAATATTTGTATTAATATATGCTTTCAGAAAAAAGTTTGAATTTCAGAAAATAGGCAAAATCCCTATTATCGCAATCTTAAGAACAAACTTTGGAATAAAATTTATCAATAAAATTGCTAAAAAACATTCTAAGTTCTTTAAAATACTGGGTTATATAGGTATGGTAATAGGTTTTCTTGGAATAATTGCGATGTTCTTCATGATTTCATCATCGTTTGTAAAACTATTTACTGAACCAAATGCACCAAGTGGTGTTAGCCCAGTAATTCCAGGAGTAAGAATTCCGGGTGCACAAATATTTGTTCCATTTTGGTACGGAATAATCTCCTTATTTATTGTCGTTGTAGTTCATGAGTTTGGACACGGAATAGTTGCAAAAGCACATGGGTTCAAAATAAAGAACACAGGATTTGTACTATTTGCAATTCTACCAGGCGCATTTGTTGAACCAGATGAAAAGAAACTAGTTAAAGCAAAGCAATTACAACAACAATCAGTATATGCTGCAGGACCATGGTTTAATGTATTACTGTCAATAATTGTATTTTTATTAATACTATTAGTTGTAAGCCCGATCCATTCAAATTTGTATAATAGCAAAGGATTTACTTTTGAAAATCTTGATAATAATTCTCCTGCAATGCAAGCAAATATGCCTGTTAATATAACCTACAATATGATTGATAGCACCCCTGTTAACTCTTTTCCCGAAATGGTAGAAGTTCTAGATGATAAAGAACCTGGTGATCAAATCACATTCTACACAGAAGCAAATGAAACTTATCAGATTACACTAGCTCAACACCCAGAAGACAATTCCTCTCCATATATTGGAATACTAGGTATAAGTAATGTCAAAGGAGATCAAACAATTGTACAACAAATATTATTTACAATAGTTGATATAATTGCTAGTTTACTATTTTGGGTATACTTATTAAGCATGGGAATCGGTGCAGCAAACTTATTACCAATTGGTCCACTTGATGGTGGAAGAATGCTGTATACTGCACTTAAAACAAAGTTCAAAGAGAAAACAGCAAAAATTATTAGCTCAAAAGTTACATGGATAACTGTATTATTCTTATTAGCTGCACTCCTTGTACCAATTGTTAAAGCAATAATCTAAAGATAAGATTTATAATAAAATAACTCTTCTAAACAATATGAAAGTTGTAATAGTACTCTTTGCACCTGAAACCTCTGGAAACGTTGGTGCAATTGCAAGAAGCATGGCAAATTTTGGTTCAAACAAGTTAGTTCTAGTTAATCCTAAATGCAACCACTTAAATAAAGCTGCGTTTGATAGGGCGAGCCATGCAAAAACCATACTAAAAAAAGCGGTTGTGATTAAAGAGAATAATATTAAAAAAATTGAAAAGAAAATAAGAAACTATGGTAATCACATTATTGCAACAACATCAAAATTAGGTAATGATTATAATATTTTACGAAGTGTTGAAAACATATACTCTCTTGCACCAAGAATTGCTGTTAAATACAGCAACATAGTTCTGTTATTCGGCAAGGAGAGCCATGGATTAAGCAATGAAGAAATAGAAGTTGCAGATTTTGCAATAACAATACCTACGTCAGACAAATATCCTGTTATGAACCTTAGTCATGCAGTTACAGTTTGCCTTTATGAACTTTACAAAACTGCAAATAGTGAAAAGATAAAATCAAAAATACCTAAACAAGCTCAAAAGACAGAAATTAAACAATTAAATAAATTAGTTAATCAAACTATTGGTAACATGAGTTTTCTTAGGGCAAGTCAAGATAAAACTCAGAGACTTGTCTGGAAAAAACTACTTTCTAAATTAATGCTTTCTCGAAGAGAAGCTTATGCTTTAATGGGTTATTTTAAGAAAATATTAAAGAAAAGATAAACTTTTTTTGAATACATATATTTCTGCGAAATTCCTGTGCTTTAAGAAAATTCTAAAAAATAAGCAAGATGTCCCAAAGTAGTTACAAAAAACAACAAACTATATAAACAGTTAACCTAGATTTAACTTAGGTTGAGGGTGTTGAATAATTCTAATTATCAATACTTATTACAAAGAGGTTGAGATGAAAGTACTTATGCTCGGGTGGGAGCTTCCGCCTCTACAAGTTGGCGGACTAGGGATGATTTGTTATGAACTAGTTAAAGAACTATCAAAAAGAAACATTCCACTAATATATATCATGCCTCTTGGCCCAGACGATGCTCATTCTGAATTTGCAAGATTGATAGTTGCAGAAAATCACTTTCTTGGTAGAAAAGTAAAACCAAATTTAATTAGTGTTCCAGGAGCATTTATGCCTTATCAAAGCTCTGAAAAATATGAAGAAGATTATGAATTAAGTTTGCTGAAGAGAAAAGGTAGAGGAAAAGTTACAAAAGCAGATCTTTACGGACCAAACTTACCAACAGAAATTGATCTTTACGCAAAGAGAGTTTACAACATTGTTGATAGTCTAGATTTTGATGTTATCCATGCACATGACTGGTTAACTTATCCTGCTGCAATCGGAATTGCTAATAAAACTGGTAAACCGCTTGTTGTTCATATTCACAATACAATCTATGATAGATATCTTGGTAATTCATCTCAATGGGAAAGAGACATAGAATACAATGGATTAAAAAGAGCAGATATAGTCATTGCAATAAGCCATTTCATAAAAAACATCATTGTTGAAAAATATGGTATTAACCCTAAAAAGATAAGAGTTATTCACCACGGTAAAAATACATTAATAGGAAACATTAAAGATATTCCTGCACCTAATTTTAAAAATAAAAAAGTTGTTCTGTTTACAGGACGGGTCACTATCCAGAAAGGTGTTGAATATCTTATTATGGCTGCTAAAAAAGTTCTTGAGAAAAGAAAAGATGTTGTATTTGTTATAATGGGCGGAGGAGATCCTCCTTATTTAAGACAAATGATGGACCTTGCAGCACAATTAGGAATATCAAAAGATGTCTTATTTAATGGCAAACCTTACACTTTTGAAGAAGGTAAAGCATTATACAAAATTGCAGATTGTTATGTAATGCCTTCAGTTTCAGAACCATTTGGAATTGTTCCAATGGAAGCAATGAAGTATGGTACTCCATCAATTGTTACTAAACAATCTGGAGTATCTGAAGCTTTAAGTAATGTATTCAAAGTTGATTTTTGGGATACAAAAGAAATGGCAAACAAAATTCTAAATCTTTTAAGTTATGATGTTTTACATAAACAAATGAAAGATTATGGGATTGTTGAAATTGAAAATAGAACTTGGGAAGAACCAGTTAATCAATTAATAGATGCTTATAATGAATCAATAAATATGAAAAAATAACGCTCTCAACCTAGGTAGCCCCGCCACCATAGATTAGTCGTGCAAACGGCTAATCGTGGGGTTTACCTTTTTTTAATTTAAATAACAAGGAGAAAACAAGCGAAAGGTTCAAATAGTAGTTAATTAAAATTAGATAAAGGGTGTATACATGGTAAAATTATGTTTTTATTTTCAAGTACATCAGCCATTTAGGCTGAGAAATTATACTGTATTTGATATTGGGCAGAATCAAGATTATTTTGATGATAAAAAAAATAGGGAAATAACAGAAAAAGTTGCAAACAAATGTTATCTTCCTATGAACAATCTTCTTTTGAGATTAATAAAAAAGCATAATGGAAAATTTAAGATTTCATTTAGTATTTCTGGAACAGCAATAGATCAATTTGAGGAATATACTCCTAAGGTTATTGAAAGCTTTAAAGAACTCGCAAAAACTGGTTGTGTTGAATTTTTAAGTGAAACTTATTATCATTCTTTATCATTTCTTTTCTCAAAACAAGAATTTAAAGAACAAGTTAAAATGCACAAAAATAAAATTAAAGAACTTTTTGGCATTACACCAAAAGCATTTAGAAATACTGAACTGGTTTTCAATAACGATTTGGCTTATGAAGTTGAAAAAATGGGTTATCCAGTAATACTTGCTGAAGGTGCAGATAAAATTATTGGTTGGAGATCTCCAAATTTTGTATATAAAACACCGAATGCAAATATAAAATTATTACTAAAAAATTACAAATTAAGTGATGATATTGCATTTAGATTTTCCAATAAATCATGGAAAGAACATCCACTGACTGTTCCAAAATTTTCACAATGGATAAATTCTATTAATGGTAATGGAGATATTGTAAATTTGTTTATGGATTACGAAACTTTTGGTGAACACCAATGGGCAGACACAGGAATATTTGATTTTATGGAATGCCTCCCTGGGGAAATACTAAATCATCCTGACAACGGATTTGTAACAGTTTCTGAAGCAGCAGAATACCCTGTAAGAGCAGATATAGATTTTCCATACTTTGTTTCATGGGCAGACACAGAAAGAGACCTTACTGCATGGTTGGGTAATGATATCCAAAACTCATCAATAAAAGAACTATACGAGCTAGAAAAACATGTGAAAAGATCAAATGATCCAGAATTACTTAAAGCATGGAGAAAGCTAACTACTAGCGACCATTTTTATTATATGTGTACAAAATGGTTTAATGATGGTGACGTACATAAATACTTTAGTCCATATGATAATCCTTACGATGGATTTACTTCATTCATGAATGTACTTAATGATATTGCACTTAGAATAAACAATGTTGATTCAACAAAAAAAATCAAAAATTATATTCCTGTTGGACAACCAGCAGCAATAATACTACAATAATAAACTAAATATTAAATAATATTAATTTTAAAAGAGGTGGGAATAGTGACTAAACAAACAAAGCTTACTAAAGAAAAAAAGCAAAAAGTGGTTAAAAAACCTTCTAAAAAAGCAGTAAAAACTAAACTAAAAAAGAAATTATCTGAGGACCATTACTTTGTTCTTTTAGGCGGACATAAAATAAAAAATGTTAAAGACTTAGCTGATGCGTTAGAAATGATTGATGAAAATCATTTTAAACACCATGTTAATGATAAAAAAAATGACTTCGCTAATTGGATAAGAGATGTTTTTGAAGAATTTGATCTTGCAGAAAAAGTAAAAACTGCAAAAAACAAAGATCATACAAGATTAATAATCTATAAACATATTAGTAATAGTTTTTGGTAATAATTAATGGTTACTGCAAAAGCAAGAACTCTTTTTGAGTGTTCATGGGAGGTGTGTAATAAAGTAGGGGGAATTTATACAGTTGTATCCTCAAAAGCATCACACATGTTAAAATATTACAAAGAATATTTTCTTGTCGGGCCGTATTTTAAAGATAGGGCTGAACCAGAATTTCAAGAAGAAGAACCACCAAAAGAATTAAAAGATATATTCTACGAATTATCTGCAGAAACAGGAATTGTTTGTCATTATGGCTTTTGGTTAATAGAAGGTGAACCAAAAGTAATACTTCTTGAGTTTAATTCAATAAAATATAGAACAAATTATCTTAAAAAATATTTCTGGGAAAACTTTCAGGTTGAATCATTATATAGTTCTTGGGAATTTGAAGAACCAATGCTCTGGAGTTATGCAATTGGATTATTAATAGATAAATACCAAAAAAAGACAGGAAAACAATCAATTGTTGCGCATTTTCATGAATGGTTATCAGGATTTGGATTACTGCATTTAAAGTTAGTTAATCCTCTTGTAAAAACAATATTTACAACACATGCAACAATGCTAGGTAGATCTTTAGCAAGCAGAGGTATTGATATTTATACTAATCTTAAAGAAATTAATAGTTATGATGAAGCAAGAAGAATTGGAATAATGGATAAATTTACAGCAGAAAGAGCTTGCGCTCAGAATGCCAACGTTTTTACAACAGTATCTGAAATAGCAGGAAAAGAAGCAGAACACATATTGGGTAGAAAACCAGAAGTTCTAGTGTTAAATGGTTTCAATGCAGATGATTTTCCAACAATAGAAGAAACTTCAATGATGCATATTAAAGCAAGAAGAAAAATAAGAGATTATCTCACATATCACTTTTTCCCATATTACCCAATGGATCTTAAACATAATCTTATTTTCTCAACATTTGGGAGACCTGAAATAAAAAATAAAGGTACTGATATCTTAATTAAAGCTCTTGGTAAATTAAATAGAGATATGAAAGAGAATCCGATTAGAAATAGAACTATATCTGTTTTCTTGTGGCCTTTACAAGATAACAATGGTCCTAAAATGGATATATTAAAAGATAAAAATCATTTTAAACGTATCAAAGATGCTATTGAACAAAATTCTGATACAATTTTTGAAGATATATTATATGATGTGATGTATAACAGAAAAATAAATGTTGATACTTCTTTGAACCAAAAATTCTTGTTAAATATGAGAAAAAGCAGATTTTCACTAAAAAAACAAGGAAAACCTCCATTATGTTCTTATAATATTGGTGATGAAAGAAATAATGAAATTATTAATATGCTTTTGAATGAAGGTTTAGACAATTCCAAAGAAAATCCTGTAAAGGTTATTTTATATCCTGCATCATTAAGTAGCAATGATTTACTTTTAAACCTTGATTTATATGATGCAATTGCAGGATGTCATTTTACAATACTCCCAAGTTATTATGAACCGTGGGGGTATACTCCTTTGGAATCAATAGCCGTTGGTGTTCCAACAGTTACAACTGATCTTACAGGGTTCGGAAAATTTATGGATAAAAAAGTGAAAAAAAGTGAAAAATCGGAGGGTGTTTTTATCCTCGAGAGATATCAAAAAACAGAAGAAGAATCAACAGAAAAGTTATTTCAAATTATGAAACAATTTGCTTCTTTAAGACACACAGAAAGAGTAAAAAATAAGGTCAACGCTAAAGAATTAAGCTTTAATGCTGATTGGAAATTCTTAATTAAAAATTACATAGATGCACATAATATATCTTTAGAAAAGTGAGTAATAGTTTTAACTATTGCACAATCATAAAAAACCGAAACCTATATATAGTAGTATTATTTTAATATTATTATCTTATTTTTTTATCATCACAAATTAATAAGATATAAAGAGGGGGAGTGTGTTATAAAATGATAGTCAAAGATGATTTTCTAAGCAAATTGCGGAGATATTTCGGGTTAAACCTATATGAAGTTAGAATTTGGACTGCTCTTTTATCAAGAGGAGTTTCAACTGCAGGTGAACTTTCTGATATTGCTAATGTTCCTAGATCTAGGGCATATGATATTCTTGAATCACTTGAAAAAAAAGGATTCGTAGTAATGAAATTGGGAAAACCAATAAAATATTTAGCAGTTCCACCAAAAGAAGTTCTTGAAAGAGTAAAAAAGAACATAAAGAAAATAAGTGATGAAAAAGTAAAGAGACTTGTTGATCTGAATAAAACAGATGTTATTGATGAACTTAACTCACTGCATACACAAGGTATTGAACTTGTTGAACCCAGTGACCTTTCAGGTTCACTAAAAGGACGGCATAATCTATACAACCACTTTGAACTTGTTATTCGAGGTGCAGAGAAAACAGTTACAATAATGACCACAGAACAAGGCCTTATTAGAAAGATTGATTCTCTAAAACCCGTTTTTGAACAGATAAAAAAACGAGGAGTAAAGATTAGAATCATTGCCCCAATAACTAAAGAGAACAAAAAAGCTGCTGCAGACTTAAAAGATGTTGCAGAAATAAAAAACAGCAAGGCAAAAGCAAGATTTATTGTTGTTGATGGAAAAGAAATAGTCTTTATGATTATGGATGATAAAGATGTTCATCCTAACTATGATGTAGGAATATGGATAAATACTCCTTACTTTGCTTCAGCAATTGACGCTCTATTTGAACTTGCTTGGACTAACATCAAGAAGAAAAAATAATAAAATTATTTTTTAATTCTTTTTTTATTTTTAATTAAACTGAATTTCTAATTGTGTATACATATAAAAAATTAAGAAAAAGAAATAACTATCTTTTAAACGGTGCAAACCCACTCTTTGTTATTAAAAGAATTGCACTTAACCCAACAAGAAACAATGCAAGCATACCCATAACTTTTGGATGAAATATTGTACTTAAAACATTAGATCCATAATCGCTAGAAGCCACATCCCCCGACCCATAACTAACATTTGAAGGTGTATCTAATAATGATTCATCAATAGGAACATTAAGATTAGAATCTCCTGCCGGAACTCCTTCAGCATCTTCTAATAAATCTTGACCAAACATACTACTAAATCCAAAAATTAATATTAAAGCAACAATTATAATAATCCACGTAATAACTGGAGAACTAGTTCCATAACTAAAAGCCCACTTAATGTCTTTATCTTCTTTACCGAACATTTTGCCCATAAAAATCATGAACAGTATAACTAATCCTAGAATAAAAAACCAAGGCAGCACAAAAGAAATAAACACTGTTGCAGGCTTAGAAGTTATAATTAATAAAGCAAAAACAACTGCGATTATGGCATTAATATTTTTCTTATCTTCACCAAGAATTTTAGTTTTTTCAAGCAATGCATAAACTCCTGCAAAAACCAATAAAAATACATATATACTAGTAAAGTGCTTAGTTAAACTAACATCCATTAATGAAGCCATTTTTAATCTTTATCGTTATTGCCATGTTGAACTAACCAAGTTTTGGTTGGTCCATTATCTTTATTTTCATTTTTACTATTACTAGGCCCAGCAATGAGAGCTATTAATAAAGCTGAAATCAATATTACAATAAACGTTACTTGTGTTGATTCATCCTCAAGAAATTGCAACCACCAAGGTAATTGCCCAAACCATCCTGCTGCAACACCAAAAGTAATAATTACTGCAAGTGCAGCGAAGATAATTATAATTGTATGTAAACTTGCAGAATCTCCTATTTTTATATTTGCACCAAAAACTCCAACAATCATGATAAATGCAATTACTGCAAGCATAATTAAAGAAATATTTGGTAATATGTTATTAATCATTAAAACAGGATCTGATTCAGGAGGATATCTTCCAAGCACATGCGGAATCACAACTGACATCCCCATAACTAAAGCAAGAACAATATTATATTTTCTTTTTTCCTCACCAGTTCCAAGAATATGACTTTTTTGTAATACTGCAAAAACAATAACAAAAATTAGCATAAAAGGTAAAAATATATCTATAAAACCGCTTTCGGCAAGTGTTTCGATTGCATCATAAAAATTCATTTGTATCACCAAATTTTTTGTAGTTTATATTAAAATATGATTTATTACCACTTTAATATCACTATAATTTATAAGTGTTAAACCAAAATGTAATAACCAAAAACTTTATTTTTGTGTTTATTAATTAATTATAGTTTGTTCTTATTTAAACTTTACTTATTTTATAGGTTAATCTTCTACTTTATCCTCTTTCTTTTTTTCCACTACTTTTGTGGGTTTCCCAAGGAAACCAATAAATGCAGCCATTAATAATACAAGTATTATTGCAGATACTGCTTCACCACTCCAATTAATTTTCAGGAAATCATATGCTAATTCTAACCAACCAAGAGCGTTAAGGAAAATTAATATTATTGCAATTCCCATGACTGTAGCGAAAATTCCTTGCTGTGCCTTAGTAAAGGAAAATTCTGCATCTTTATTAAATGTTCCAACAACCAACATGAACATTACTGCAAGGAGAAGTAAAATGAATATTTGACTAACTGTTTGGTTGATAAGTGCCACAAGTTTTGATGAAGCAATTACGAAAAAAGCTATTACAAATGCAACCATACTGTTAAGATTTTTTTTAGCATAAGAAGTATCATCTTTATTGTACATATCCTTTTGAATTCCAAGAATTTTTGTCTTTTCAAGCAATGCGAAAACTAGTGTAAAAACTAATAAAAATGGTAACACTATATCATATATGCCTACCTGCTCTAAAAAAGCAAGCCCTCCTCTAAATATACTTTCAACCATTATACCTTATTTTTGCGATATTCATATATAAATGTTTTTATTATTAGAGGATGTTCTTCTTCGTAACCTTTATAAAAAACAAATCGTAGAAAAAGACTAATGGAGTTTTCAACAAAAAAGAGTGTGTGGATATCAATTATAATTTTGTTTATAATCCTATCATTATTGGTGGTATTATTATTTTATTTTTCTGATTTATTCATAGTTTTTATCATTGGAGGGGTTATAATTCTTATAACTGAAAGGGGACATAAAAAGTTTCGAAAAATGATTCTTGGTCTTAAACTACATGAGAACAAACTCTTAAAAATAGGATTCACTGTAATAACAATTTTATTTTGGTTGATTTTATTATATCTCTTAACATCTTTTACTGTAAAAGATATAAACAAAACAGTTACTTTTATGCAAGAAAATAATGTTACTGTAGAACAAATTTATGTTGAAAAAGGGGAGGCAATACTAGGAAAAGAAATGGTTGGACTAATACAGACAGAAAACATATTTAACAGCATAAAGAATTTTATTACAAAATCCTTACTTAACATAGTATCTGGAGTAGCTGTGTTTATAGCAGAAGCAATTATTATTATTCCATTAATGTTTGCATTCTATTTTAAGAATAAAAATATATTAAAAGAAAAAATCTCAAAAATGATGCCAAAAAGGTTCAGAAAAGGCTTTGTTAATATTATTACTAATTCATCTGAAAAACTAAAAAGTTATACTTATGCCAAACTAGTTGAAAGCTTTATAATCGCATCTATTTCTGCAATAGGATTCTATGCAGCAGGACTAAAAGGGTGGTTATTATTTGCACTCTTATGTGGAATACTTAATATTATCCCTTATTTGGGGCCATGGATAGGTGCAGTTGGGCCAATACTAGTTAGCTTACTAAGTCCAACTACAACCACATTTATAATTACCGTTATAACTTTGATTTTTGCGCAATTACTTGATAGTCTTTACATTATTCCATTCTTAATACCTAAACAACTTAGTGTTCACCCGCTTATTGGCATCATATTAATTCTAATTGGCGCAAAGCTATTCGGACCACTTGGAATGTTAATGGCATTGCCAATTTACACTGTATATGTAGTTGTTTTATCTGGAGCATATAAAGAATTAATTCAAATTCATGGATATAGAAGAAATATTACAAAAAAATAACCATGAACAAAAAAGCAAAAAAATACTTTTTTGGTATCATAAAAAGTTTATGAATTTTTATGATTTCCACAGGAAATCAAGGGGTGGTTTTTGTATACTAGATTCTAAAAGTAGTTAATTCAGGGGTTTTAGACACCTTAAACATAAGAATATACAGGAAACAAAGGGCTTTATCGTCAATAAAATAAATTTTGTTTATAAAGGTTTTTCTTGATTTTAGTTGAAGGATTTATAAACATTTATAAATGATAAAGCTTTTCCATTTAAATACTATTATCACGATTAACATTAAAACTTGGGGGTTATTATAATGGCTAAAACAAAAGAAAAATATGAAATCCAAAAAATCAATGTTGTAAACATTGTTGTTAGCAGTGACCTTAAACACCCTATACCATTGGAAAAGATGGCAGCTTCTTTGAGTAATACAGAATATAATCCTGAACAATTCCCAGGTCTTGTTCTAAGAATAAAAGAACCTAAAACTAGTTCATTAATTTTTAGTTCTGGTAAAATTGTTTGTACTGGGGCAAGAAATCTTGAAGATGTAAGAAAAGCAATAGTAAAAATAAAAGAGGCTGTTGCTAAAATTGGAATCATAATCAAAATAGATCCTGAAATTAAAGTTCAAAATTTAGTAGCATCAAGTGCAATTGGTGGTAAATTAAACCTTAATACACTTGCAATGAAGCTAAGTAATACAGAATATGAACCTGAACAATTCCCAGGTTTAGTTTACAAATTAATGGATGCAAGAGCAACATTCCTGTTATTTAGTAATGGAAAGGTTGTGTGTACAGGAACAAAATCAGCAGAGGAAGTCAAAATTGCACTTGAGAAATTAATTGTAAATATTGAAAAAGTTACCAAGTAATTATGTAGATTCTAGAACACAAGACATACTAGCGTTAGCTATATAAATTGGACTAGATTATAAATCAATTATAAGTTAAAATGGAAGTACAAGGCCACATGCAAAAATCAAAGATTTTTGAGCAGTCTTGAATTATTGATGAGGGTTATCCAAGGTAAAAAATGGAAGTACAAGACCAAATAGACAAATTCAAGGATTTTTTTGAGAAAAATTATCTAAATAAAATTTTAACAAATCTGAAAAAAGAAGAGATGGCTATTGCAATAGAATTTAATGAACTAGCCATATTTGAACCTGAACTTGCAGAATTATTAATAGAAAACCCTGAAGACACGATAAGAGCTGCAGAACTTGCAATAGAAAACATAGATCTTGGATTAGATGAGCAAAAAAAAATAAAAGTAAGAATTTCTAATCTTCCTGCAGAACAAACTTTATTCATTAGAAATGTAAGAAGTAAACATATTGGAAAATTTATAGAACTTGAAGGAGTAATAAGGCAAAAGTCAGATGTAAGACCCCAAGTTATAAGTGCAGTTTTCGAATGTCCAAGTTGTGGAAATAGAATAACTGTTTTACAATTAGGCACTAAATTTAAAGAACCTAGTAAATGTGGTTGTGGAAGAAAAGGAAAATTTAGATTGTTAAGCAAAGATCTTGTTGATGCCCAAAGAATTGTTCTTGAAGAATCATCAGAAACTCTGGAAGGTGGAGAACAACCAAAAAGATTAAATATATTTCTAAAAGAAGACCTTGTAAGTCCAATGACTGAAAGAAGAACTAATCCTGGTGCAAAAATTTCAGTAACAGGAATTCTAAAAGAAGTTCCAATAATAACAAGAGATGGTAGTAAATCAACAAGATTTGATTTAATGCTTGATACTAATCATGTTGAATCTATACAAGAAGATTTTATGGAAATTAGTTTAACAGAAGAAGAAATAAAAGAAATAAAAGAATTATCAAAAGATCCCCAATTAAATAAAAAAATTGTTAGCAGCATGGCCCCGACTATTTATGGCCATGAACAAATTAAAGAAGCACTTTTATTACAATTACTTAGTGGAGTAAGAAAAACAAGAAAAGATGGAACTGTAACTAGGGGGGATATTCATATTCTATTAATTGGCGATCCTGGCTGTGGTAAATCTATATTGTTAAGTAGAATTTGTAAACTTGCACCAAAAGTAAGATTTGTTTCAGGAAAGGGAGCAAGTGGAGCTGGTTTAACTGCGAGTGTTGTAAAAGATGAATTCATTAGAGGATGGGCTTTAGAGGCAGGAGCATTAGTTCTTGCAAACAAAGGTCTTTGTGCAATTGATGAGTTTGATAAGATGACAACAGAAGATAGCAGTGCTATGCACGAAGCATTAGAGCAACAAACAATAACCATTGCAAAAGCAAATATTCATGCAACACTAAGAGCTGAAACAACAGTCCTTGCAGCTGCAAATCCAAAATATGATAGATTTGATCCATATGAAAGTATAGGAAATCAAATTAACTTTCCAAGCACAATTCTTAATCGTTTTGACCTTATCTTTCCAATTAAAGATCAACCTATTAAAGAGGTTGATGAAAAATTAGCAGGATTTATTCTTAAACTTCACAAGGATGGAGAAAGTGATATTAAAACTCCCTTAACAACAGAGTTTGTAAAAAAATATATTGCATATGCAAAACAATTTTGCACTCCGAAATTAACAGATCCTGCACTAAAAGAAATACAAGAATACTATGTAAAAATGCGTATGAGCGGTGGAGAAAGCGGAAAAATGAAAGCCATCCCTATTTCTGCAAGACAATTAGAAGCACTTGTTAGGTTAAGCGAAGCTTCAGCAAAACTAAGACTTGATGATAAAGTTACTAAAAAAGATGCAAGAGTTGCAATTGAACTTGTACACTTTTGTCTGATGCAAATAGGAATTGATCCAACAACTGGGAAAATGGATATTGATAGATTTAGAGGAGGAATTTCTGCATCCCAAAGATCATATATTAGGATAGTTAAAGATATTATTAATGAAATGGAAGAAAAGTTTGGTAAAGTTATTCCTGTTGCAGAAATAATTAATGCAGCAAAAGAGAAAGAAGTTGATGAAGAGAAGGTTAATGATTTAATTCAAAAGTTAAAAAGGTCAGGAGATCTTTTTATGCCGAAGAATGGTTTTATTAGTAAGTTATAGTTATACAGTCTTTCGCTGAATTTAAGTGAAGTTTGATTGTGCTGTCGGCCCGTAGGACGCTACCCTCGACAACGCACAAGGTATAATATTACAATCAGCTAACCTTAAGACTGCAAATATAGTTAAAATGGCGGATTTCAAGAGAAACACAGCAAAAATATGTAAAATTAGCGAGTTAACTAATGGTAAATTTATTAAGAAAGAGGGTTGGGATCCAAGTTATATTATAACCTCCTATGGTAAAATATTTAGAGTAAATCTTCTTGGAGTTATTGTTAGTAAAAACATTAATGATTGTGTTGTTGACGATGGAACAGGAAAAATTGTTGTTAGAAGCTTTAATAGTGACGTAAACGCAGAAATAGGCAACCCTGTTATTATTATTGGAAAACCAAGAGTTTTCAACAATGAAACATTTATTAATTCTGAAATAATCAAAAAGATTGAAAATACTGGGTGGATTGCATACAGAAAAAAGGAATTTACACTCAGAAAAAAAGTGAATGTAGAAGAGTCTACAAAAGAGTATGTTCATGAAGCAAAAGAAGAAGTTGTTACAGAAGAAAAATATAATAATGAAAAAACAGAATCCTTAGAGAATCTGAGTAATGCAGAGAAAGTAATAAAACTAATTAATGAATTAGATTCAGGTGATGGTGCAAACATTGAAGATATAATTTCTAGATTAAATGTTGTTGGTGCAGAGAAACTAATTAAATCTTTAACAGAAGAAGGAGAAGTTTTTGAGATTAAACCAGGTAAGTTGAAGGTTATGTGATTTATTTATTAAAAACTATACTTGCATAACTAACACTATTCTTATAATTTGACTCTTGATCTAAATCTGCAGAAGTATAATACTGTTCTAAATTAACTGTGCCTGTTTTAACATAATTAAGTAAAAGATAAATAGGTAATGCTGCACAAATTGTACTAAATTCCTCACCTATAAAATCAAGAAACTCATCTGCTTTGAATTGTTTGACAAAATTTATTGCAGCTTCATCTAACTTGTAAATATTTTCTTTAACATGATTACCAAAAGGGATATAATTATAATTTCTACCATAATGAGTAAAGTCACCACTAATAATTAAAGTAACATTTTTATTCATATCCATAGCAACTTCTTTTATATCAATTGCTATTTGTTTTAGTTGTTCTCTTGTAGAATCATGACCAACAAGAATTGGAAGTATTTTTATCTTTTCCATGTTCTTTTTGAAAATGAATTGTAGAAAAGGTATTTGCACTTCTATTGAATGTTCATTCTCATGAATATTATTATTCTCTTTAATATGACCTTTTAACATTAACTCCCTTGCAAAATGTTGATCAACCCTTACTAATCCATAAGGTGTTTCAAAAGTTTCATTAGTGAATGCGGTTTCTGATGATGAATGATTTGGGCCAATAATAATGTATAAATCAGACATACCCTGCTCAGCAATTGCCTTGTAAGACCATGCAGCTGCTTGACCTGAATAATTATAACCTGCATGAGGACAAATAACTGCAACAACCTTTTTGTTTGTTATAGAAGAAGGCAGTGCCCCTGGCCCTTTTGGTCCAGTAAAACATTCTGTTATCTGCTTATCTAATAAGCTTATTGCTTTTTCATAGAATTTCCCTGCATATTTTGCTGTTCTCATTTTTAATCTAATTTAATATTAAAGAAATAGTGTTTAAAAGTTTATAACTTTTGTGTTTCTGGTTTTAAATAAAAGAATTTAGGAGCTTCCTCCGCCACCTGAGTTAGTACATTCAGAGGTATCATGTTGACATGTACTTGAACATTGAAGAATTCCACCAGTATAACCATAAAACTCACAAGAAGCGCTCATGTTAGGAGGTGCTAAAAGTAGACCATCACACTGCTCACCTTCATCAACATCAACAAGATCATTACCACAAAAGCTACACTGATTATTATCTTTACAAGTACCAGTTAAACACTCTTCATTAAAGTTACAGCTAATACCTGATCCAGAAATTATTCTGCATTTAAAATTATCACATTCTAATCCCGTATCACAATCATCATTACTATTACACTCTGAACAAACATCACTTGTATAAATTGATCCGCCAGAATATTCACTATTTAATCTTAAAGTTTTAGTAAGATAAGTCCATAACATATCTTGTTTGTTAAAATCAGGCTCATTTACCAACCAAACGTTTGGCTTCTTAATTAAAAGGAATCCTTCATCATTACATTTATTAAAAATAATATCTTCAACTAAATAAGGATTATACATAACAGGTACTTGTAATAATGACTCCTTCTCAAAAAGGCCATAAGAAATCGTGTTATTTAAATGATTAGACAAATCAAAATTATTTGAATAATTAACAAATATCCTATTTATAACTCCTTGATCTTTCTCATCATACTTATATTCTTGTGCAGCCATAACCTGCAAATTAGGAGATCCACTATTATGTGCCATAAATAATTTATCATAAACACTATTACCTGTTAAAACAAAAAAGTCAGAACTAAAACTAGGATGAAATACTCCATAAATAAAATTAGTTAACCCATTAAACCAATTATTTAAATAATCCTCAGGTAAATCTGTTGAAACCAATAAAAAATTTGATTGATTATCATAATAAAAATTATAGTTCCCATAAAACGCACCACTATACTGACAAGCAATCAGTCCATTTGAAATAGTATTAGCTGGATCACAATCAACAGTTACACCAGAATGAACTGAATTGAACAAAGAAGTCTCTAACAATAAACCGCTATCTTCAAACTTATTTCTTAAAGCAAACCCTACAGCCACATCATCAGCATCACCTAACTGATAAACACAAGCACTATGAACCAAATCAGAAAAGATTTCATCTTCATTAGTAAAATTTAAATTAAAAGCTAAACTATTATCACAAGATAAACTAAACTCGTTCTCTGAACACTCAAACCACTCACACATTTTAGATGCAATCTGAGAAGACTTTGAAGTCCAATTACCATTATCACAATAGTAATTACCAGAAATATTAATGTTTAAATCATCTGTTACAGTTGCACCAGTAGGAACACAATCATAAACACCCTGACAAGCAAAGTCAGAAACATTATAGTAATCACCAGCTATAAACAAACAATCTGAAGTATTTTCACCTACTTCATACTCACCATCAAAAGGTACATTATCAGTATCTTTATCACAACAACCATCATTATGAACAACAACATTGTAATTATATCTTGTAGTATTTAAAAATTGAAAATTTTCGTCAACAAAGCAATAATTAGATTTTTTACAATAACCAGTTTCATTTAAATTCCAATCATACTTTGCAGTTGCATCTTCCCAAACAGCATAACCAGCTTCATCAAACACACACCTGTAACCTTCAGTGTTTTCTATTTCGTTAAACGGAATATGATCAGGGCCTTCAAAGTTTCTGTTGAATGCAGGTATGCTTGAATTATCCTCATAAACAGTTGCATGAATACAAATTTCACCATTCCAACAATAATCACTTGGACAACAACCTTCACTATTATAAGGACCATCCTTTAAATATAAGAAGTCAGAAGGTCTCCAATCAGGAACACCCAAAACATCATCTCTCCATAAATTATTAGTTCCAGAACAATAATAATTACCCTTAACATCACAAACAGAGTTGTTATGCATGTCTATTTGGTATTGTGATCCGCCAATTGCTAGTGTATAAGTTCCAGGATTATTTAAACCAAGATAAGCTTTATGAAAATTTGCATAATTCTCAGTTAACTCAAATTCAGGCTCATTACAAACAGAAAAGTTTTTATGAAATAAGAATTTGTTTAATTCATTTTCTTCATCATTAAAGTATAAAACATCACCCATTCTTTGATTATCAATTACATTATAACCATTCCAGCATGCACCTTTGTAATCTTTGTAAAATTCTTTATTAGTTTGATTAGTATCATCACCACAACACTTAGTTCCAGACCAACCAAAACTTAAATAAGAATCACAAACATACTTGAAAGGATCGAAGTCGTACCATTCTGTAGATGAAGGATTATTAATTAGTGTTGACATATTACATGTAGTTTCA
>Ga0307991_1000525_pt1 | contig 27555 bp, 25 predicted proteins | sample EllFjometagen131_FD_203146 | JGI IMG/M metagenome (GOLD analysis project Ga0307991, IMG submission 203146) | Marine microbial communities from Ellis Fjord, Antarctic Ocean - #131 | ecosystem: Environmental > Aquatic > Marine > Unclassified | place: Southern Ocean | collected 2014-10-08 | reverse complement strand
TGAGCGGGGTCAAATTTTTATCCTTGACTGATAGATTGCATCTGCCAATCTCAACTTTTCTGTTAAACCACATACTTGAACTTCATTGTAAATAGATGATTTTATAACTGTTTACCGCCCACAAAAAAAGACAGCCAGTCTGCTCTTTATAAAAGATACAACCTGGTTGTCTTTGCAAAAGATGCAACCCGGCTGTCTTTGTAATTTTGGAGATAAGACCCGTGGCTTTCCGAACCCGACTTTAAGCGGGGGTGGCTTTTCAATACATTTTACACAATCAATTTTATAGGCACAAATAATAATTTATTGCAATACCTACTTCGCGATTTACACCTAAAACACCTAACGGTTAGTTATAGTACCTATTAAAGATATCCACTGCCAATCTCTACATTTCTGATTTTTTACAAACTTAAAATTCACCGTAAATATGTTAAGCATAAACCACAGCTAAAATCAATACTTATTTTATTATTGATCGTTAAGAATGATTTATTAAATTTAGATGGTATCCTGCGAGGTTGTTTATTGGTAAACTTAGTTGGCATGATGAACAGTCAATCTGGGATTCATATGATTGGGGACGTCATATCTGGTTCTCAGGTGGTTTTAGAGGGGGCTGGATGCCATCACTCTTCGACTTCTAATGGTACCAGTGAGCGTTTGCGGACATCGAAAAGCCCCTTGTCGGTCAGACGCAGGAAGGGTAGGCCGGTAAAGGCCAGGGTCTGGTAATGGAAGAAAGGGTTATCGAGTTTTGAACCGATAGTGTTTAAGGCTTCGACAAGCTGCTCTTCACGGGCCAGAATCTCTCGTAAATTCATATCTGTCTTGATACCTCCGATCGGTAGCGGTAGTTCGGCCAAAACCCGGCCCTTGTCAATCACGACAACCCCTCCGTTGATTTCAAGGAGACGATTAAATGCTATCGCCATCTCCTCTTCACTACAGCCGATGACGGTCGGTTGATAACACTCCCAGTTTAAAGTCGAAGCCCAGGCGCCGTGCTGAATTCCAGTGCCGGCTAGAAAACCTCGGGCGATCCGGTTGCTGCCGTAACGGTCGCAGACGACATACTTGATTATATCTTGAATCGGGTCAGCGCTGATATTGCCCTGTTTAACTTTCAGAGTCGGGGTTACTTCATGGGTTACCATGCTGCCGATTTCCGGCTTGATAGCCCGTACCTTAACGTTGTCATGTTTTGTGGTTGGATAGATAAAGGTTGCTGCAGTAACCGGTTTTAAGGAGATAGAGTTGTACGCTGCTTGTGGATAGCTGTAGGGTGTGTAACTTTGTGAATCTTTCAATTTGCCATTGTCAGCGCAGACCTTGCCTCGGCAGAGAACCATTCGTGGAGTAAATCTTTCCAGTTCCGGAACAATCAGGATGTCAGCCCGGCGGTTCGGTACCAGAGCCCCGATATCCTGACGCTGAAAAGCTTCAGCGGCGTTTAAAGTCAGCATCTGGACAACCGTAAGCGGATCGAAGCCGAGTTCCACCGCCTTTTGGCCAAGACTGTCGAGGTGGCCCTCGTTGAGTAGCCATGAGGGGGTGACACCATCGGTCGAAATCGTCAGCCGGCGGCTTTCCCGGGTCAGATTTTTTACCGGAGCAACCCCGGCCAGATCGCGGCGGATGCTGCCTTCACGGATCATTAAATGAAGGCCGAGACGGAGGCGGGCAAGAGCTTGTTCGGGATTGATCGGTTCATGGCAGGAGGCAATGCCGGCTGCGGCAAAAGCGTTAAGTTGATGTTCTTTGGCGCCGGCGGAATGGCCTTGGATCGGTTTATTATAGTGGCGGGCCAGCGTGAGAAGTTTCAGGGTGCGATCATCGGCTTCCAGAATATCGGGCCAGTAGGCTTCACCGATTCCGGCAATCCGTTTATCCTGAAAAAGTTCTTCGTATTCCGTCAAAGATATCTGGTAACAGCTTTCAAACTCGGGGTAGGGAGGAGAGAAACAGGGGGCTGTAAAGTTGAAATCCAAAGGTAGGCCTGCGGCTTCTTCAAATAGCCAGTTTAACCCCCGCCGACCGAGGCTGTTGCCGAGTTCGGTTGCTTCACTGAAAACGGTGGTCGTTCCGTGAGGCAGGACGGCAGCGCAAAAATCGTGGAGGCGAAAGACGTTGGCGATGTGAGTGTGGGTTTCGATGTAACCGGGGAGTACGAAATCACCTTTTGCATCAATGATTACGGTCTCCGGCCCGAGAGCGCCGGGAGCTGGATTGCCGATGCTTGCGATTTTTCCGGCACTGACCGTGATGGTGCTTTGCGGTTGGATCTCAGAGGTGAAAACATTTACCAAGTTGGCATTGACAACGGCCAGGTCGGCGGCTTGTCGACCGAGGGCTGTAGCGATCAGTTTCCTGGTGTTTTTAAGATTGGACATTCAGTTTCTCTCTTATGTGGGGCAGATTTTTTGTTTTGGTCGATTTGCATGTAATCAGGGAAGAATAGCATATAAAAATCTGGGCTGCAACCTCAGATGGTTTTATGTTGACAAAGATAATCATCTTTGGTAAGGATAACCCTTATTGTTAACCGAGATAATTTAATTTTATTACTTAATGTTTTGCGGAGGAGATAATAATGGGAAAGACACTGGAAAATCTGCAGGCGGCGTTTGCCGGAGAGAGTCAGGCTAATCGTAAATATCTCGCTTTTGCTGATAAGGCCGCAGGCGAGGGCTTTTCCCAGATTGCCAAACTGTTTCGCGCTGCGGCCGCAGCTGAAACCGTACATGCCCATGGCCATCTGAAAGCTATGGACGGGGTTGGTGATACCGGTGCTAACCTGAGAGATGCTGTGGCCGGTGAGAGCCATGAATTTAAGGATATGTATCCCGGATTTATCGCGACGGCCAAAGAAGAAGGTAATAAGAAGGCCTTGCGGATGTTTGAGTGGGCCAACACCGTTGAAGAAATTCACTGTGGTCTCTATCAAGATGCTCTGGTGACCTATGAGAAGGGTGGTGACCTGCCGGTTGAAGATATCTGGGTATGTAGGGTTTGTGGTAATACGGTTGGTGGTGATTGTTCCGAAAAATGTAGTGTCTGCGGTGTTCCGGCCAGCAAGTTCGACAAGATTGACTGATCTTTTTAAAAGATGTGTGATTGATTTTTAAAAAGAGGGAGCTTGTTGGCTCCCTTTTTTTAATTTAGCTATCGATTGTTATTATTGATGGTAAACTCAAATTATGCAGGAGGGGCTGTCATGACTGGTTATCCCGGAAAATCTGGAAAGTTGCGGTTAGGTTTGTTGGTGGGCTTGGGAGGGTTAGTTTTTTTTCTTATTTTGAGTTTAAGTGGCAACTTGTTTGCCAAAACCAGTTGGCTGGAGAGTGGCAAGAGTTTGCTCAATAAATTTAGCCAAAAATCAGTTTCGAAACAGACCCTTGGCGGTCTTTCCGAGACTGAGATTGGTTCCGGACTTAAAGAGGCTTTACGGGTGGGCAGCGAGACGGTGGTTTCTCAACTTGGTAAAACGGATGGATTTAACGCCGATTCTTTAATCCATATCCCGCTGCCGGAAAAATTTGAAACGGTGAAAAAGGCTTTGCAAAAAATTGGTTTTTCGGGGATGCTCGACGATCTTGAGTTGAAACTCAATCGGGCCGCTGAAGTGGCAACCCCGAAGGCCAAAAAACTTTTTGGGAATGCGATTGCCGAGCTGTCGATTGATGATGTCCAGACTATCTACAAAGGTCCGGAAGATGCTGCAACCCAATATTTCCGTGGCAAGATGACGCCGGAGTTGACCCGGGAGATGACCCCGGTGGTCGAAGAGAGTTTGTCCCAGGTTGGTGCTATCCAAACCTATGATGCGGTTATGGGAAAGTATAAAAGTATTCCTTTCGTGCCCGACGTCAAAGAGGATTTGAGTGGTTACGTTGTTGAAAAAGGGATGGATGGCATTTTCTACTACCTGGCCCGTGAAGAGGCAGCAATCCGTTCGAATCCTTTAAAACAGACAACCACACTGCTCAAACGTCTCTTCGGAGGCCAATAAGCTTTTTTAATTAACCGTCAGCCTTCAGTAAAAAAACTGACGACTGTTACCGGGGGCCGGGAAAAGAGGGTATGTTGCCACCTCCTGGTAGCCCCTGCATGTTTCCCATTCCCGGCATGCCGGGAATTTGTGGCATTGTAAGTTTGCGGTAGCCGGCTGGAATCTGAAAGAGGTGATCGGGTTATTTTAGTCCTTCGATTGTAACAGCATCTCTAGTTCCCGGACCCGTTTTTCGAGAGTCGCCAGGCGACCGCGGTCTTTGGGCAGGTGGGTGACAGCCATCATCTGGCGCAGTGCCTGTTTGGCCGGAACCGCAGGGATGCCGCCGTAATCCTTATTTTTTTCCAGATTTTTCGCGGCCAGAGTATTGCCCATGAGGCGGGCCCGATCGCCGATATTGAGATGGTCGGCAGCCCCGGATCTGGGCCCCAGCATAACCTGATTGCCGATGCGGACACTGCCGGAGATTCCCACCTGAGCGCACATGATGACTTCGTTACCGACCTTGACACCGTGTCCCAAATGGACATGGTCGTCAAGTTTGGTGCCGTGGCCGATGACAGTTTTGTCCAGAGCGGCCCGATTGATAGTGCATAAAGCGCCGATTTCAACATCATCTTCAATGATTACCGAACCGATCTGGGGGATCTTGACATTGCAGCCGCCGAGCTGGAGAAAACCGAAACCGTCTGAGCCGATGACCGAGTTGGGGTGGATGATGACCCGATCGCCCAAACGGCAGTTTTCACGGATCACCACTCCAGGGTAGATCCAGCAATCTGCGCCGACTAAAACCCCTTTGCCGATATAGGTATTGGCGTAGATGCGGCTGTTGTCGCCGATAACGGCTCCGTCATTAATTATCGCGCCGGGACCAATATAGAGATTTTTTCCAAGGCTGACATCTTTTCCGATAAAGGCGTGCGGGTCGATCTGGTGCTCGACTTTTTGGGCGGCCTGGTCGATCTCCATCATGATGCGACCGGCCGCGCGAAAAGGTTGCTCGCAGATAATCTGTGGCTGCTTTAAATTATCGGTTTTTCTGGGTACCAGCAGGGCTCCAGCTTTTGAGGTCATAGCTTTTTCGAGAAATTTCTCCTCGGCAAAAGAGAGCTCGTCAGCCGTGGCCATCTCCAGGCTGTTGATGCCGGTCAATACCAGATTTTCATCACCAACAACCTCACCGTCAACCTTGGCGGCAATTTCAGCAAGTGTGTAACGCATTCCTGAAGTCCTTTATCTTTTTGGTGTTGCGGGAAAAGTTGATGCCTTCCCGGTTGACTTTAAATACGTTAACACATATAGAAGAAATCTTCACAAATAAAATTTCCAAGAGGTTGTTGGTTCAGTGAGTTGAGCTCGGATCAGAGCCTTTCAGTAAGGAGAGAAGATGGAACGAAAACCAGTTTTTTTATTGGCTGGATTGCTGTTTGTTTTTTGTCTGTGTTGGAAGCCCGTAGTGTTTTCCGCTTCGGTTCCGAGCCGGCAAAAAATTGATAAGACCGTGAAAGAGACGGTGGTGGTTCAAAAAAAGACCACAAATTTGAAGCAGGTATGGCAGGCTGAGCGTCGGGTGCTGGATGATGCAACTCATGTTCTGGAGCTTGAAATTAAATTGCTCGAAGCCCGCCGGGAAAAATTGAGAGGTTATAGCCAACAACGTCACCAGGAGATTGCCAGACTTGAGACCGGGCTTAACGAGATGGCCGAAATCGGCATCCGGCTGGAGCCCTTTCTCGATGAACTGGTCGGTCGTATTGAGACTTTTCAGGCGGCTGATCTGCCGTTCTCCATGATTGAAAGAGAGCGGCGCTTGGTTGATCTGCGTCAGGTTTTAAATAGTTATGATGCCGATCTTGCCGAGAAATTACGCCGGGTTATGGAGGTTCTTAAAATCGAAGCCGGTTTTGGCCGCGGGTTTGAAGTTAGTGAGGAGTTTCTGGTACTCGATGGGGTCGAAACAACCGTTCGCATGCTGCGTCTGGGCCGGGTCGGACTCTACTACCTTTCACTCGATGGTGATCGAGCGGGTTGGTTCAACCGATCTTCCAAGAGGTGGGAGCCTTTGTCTGGAGTTTCTAACGAGGCGGTCAAGGAGGCCTTGCGGATGACCCTCAAACAGCGGGCCTTCGATCTCGTCCGCCTGCCGGTGGCTGGCGGTCAGCCATGAGACTGCGGCCGGTTTTTTTCATGATTTTGGGGATCTTGCTGTTTTTGCCAGGTTCGGTATCGTGGTTGGTTGCCGCCGAGGGAGATGACTCCGGTTTGTTACAGCGGACCACGGTTCTGGTTGAGGAAGAAAAACAGATGGCAGAGGTTGAAAAACGTCTCAATCAGGCCGAAATTGCCGTTTTGAAAAAATCGGCTAAGGCGGTGAAAGCGCGTGCTGCGAGACGGGTTCTAGAGCTCAAGACGGTGCTTGTCGGGCAGAGAAAAGAGCTCGAAAAACTTGTCCAAGAGCAACAGGATCTGGAGAAAAAGAGTCGTCTGGCTCTGCACAAGCTTAATGAACTGGCCGGGGTGGTGAGCACCAGTGCGCGTGATCTGTCTTCCATGTTGGAAAATTCTCCGGTCTCCGGAGATGCACCGGGTCGTCTTAAACCGGTGTCCAAGATTCTTAAGGATACTGCCTATCCGGGAATGAGTGAGATTGCTACGATAGCGGATCTCTATCTCGATGAGATGTGGGCCAGTGCTGAAGTCCGGCGTTCACAGGCTTCATTTGTCGGCCTTGACGGTCGCCGGGCGACTGGTCACATTGTGCGTTTGGGAGCCTTGTCGACTATCTATCAGGATGATGCCGATGGTAGTTGTGGTTATGCCGTTTTCGGAGTGGAGAATGAGGCTCTGCTGGCAGTCTCGAAACCGGGCTGGAGGGTCTCTAAAAACCTGAAAAAATTTATCGCCCAAGAGAGTGAGTCGATCTATCTCGATTTTTCCGGTGGTGATGCCGTCCGGCGCCTCGCTTTAACACCGTCAAGCTGGGAGCGCTTGCGCTCCGGCGGAATTCTGGTTTGGCCCATTTTGCTGGTCGGGCTTGTGGCACTGATTTTCAGTCTTGAACGTTTTCTCTTTTTAAGCCGGGTCAAGAGTAATACCGACAAGGTGATGGTGTCAATCATTCAACTGGTGGCCGCTGGCGACTTCCAGCGCAGTATGGAATTGCTGGAGAACAAAAAGGGGCCTGTATTTCGGGTCCTGGCTGCCGGTTTGGGGGCTCGCCGGGCGGCACGTGACGTGCTTGAGAATGTTCTCGAAGAGGCTATCCTTAAAGAGCTGCCCCGTCTCGAAAAATTTCTTCCCACCCTTCAGGTTCTGGCCGCCATCGCCCCGTTGTTGGGGTTGTTGGGAACCGTAACCGGCATGATTAATACCTTCCAGGTAATAACCGTCTATGGCGCCGGCGATCCGCGGATGATGTCGGGCGGCATTTCCGAGGCATTGATTACGACCAAGTTGGGGCTGACGGTAGCGATTCCGATTATCTTGTTGCATACCTGGTTTGCCCGTCGGGTCGATGCCATCATTGGTGATATGGAGGAGAAATCGGTCAGTTTGAGCATCGCCTTGCAGGGGGGTGGTCGGGAAACTCGGGATCTGGTTGAGTAGGTTTTAATGCAAGTTATTTTTGACATCCTTGACTACTTTTACCGGGGTGGTCCCTTGATGGTACCCATCATTCTGATCTCATTGGTCATGTGGGTTCTGATTATCCTTAAACTACAGTCGGTCTGGGCTGTAAGTCAGCGTGATATGGAGATTTCCGAGGCCTTGGAAGTGGTGCGCGAACGTCGTCTGGTCGATGACTTTTTCGGAACCCCACTCTGTCATGTAGTCGGTCATTTTATTGAGTCGATGAGTTCGGTCAGGCGTGATAATCTGGCTTTGTTGAACTCCTTGATCGCTCGGGAAACTGAGCGTCTGGGCTGTAATATTAATTATATCTACGCCCTCGCCTCGATTGCGCCGCTTCTTGGTCTTCTGGGTACGGTGCAGGGTATGATCTCCACTTTTGACGCGATCTCGATTTACGGTACCGGTAACCCCAGGGCTCTGGCCAACGGTATTGCCGAAGCTCTGATTACGACCCAAAGCGGTCTTTTTGTTTCAATTCCCGGCCTTTTTATGGCCGGTTTTCTTCGTCGTCGTATCTTCCGTATCTCTCAGAGGTTAGATGAATTTCGCGCCGGGGTAATGAAAGAGTTGGGGAGCTGATATGATTAATGTGCGAGCCCGTCTCCGGCGCGAGCGTAAACCAGCTCAGGTCGATATGGCACCGATGCTCGATATGGTTTTTATTCTGTTGATTTTTTTCCTTGTGACGACGACGTTTGTACGTGAATCGGGAGTTGAGGTTAATCGTCCGGCAGCGCTGACTGCCGAAGAAACTCGGCAGAGTGGTCTGCGTCTTGGGATTAATGTTGAGGGTCAAATCTATGTTGATGGCCAGCGGGTTGATGTCCGCAGTATTAGGGCCGTAACCGAGCGTTTTCTGGCTCAGAATCCGGATGGGAGTATTGTTATTGTGGCGGATAAAAAAGTGATGACCGGTTTGACGATAAAGGTTCTCGACCAATGTCGGATGGCCGGAGCTCAACGCATCGCCGTCGCTGCTGAAGCTCCCCAACATCGGTAAATTATGTCCTGTGACCATCATCGCAAGCGGGATGTGCCTCTGGCTCTGGCTGGGGCGCTCTTGTTTAACCTGCTTATTATGGCCTTGATTCCCTGGCTTTTTCGTGGTGATGGCGGGTCGCGAGAGTTGCCGCGTCTGATCAGGGAACCGGTCTTTCTGGAGTCTGCAGAACTTGATCAGGAGCAATCCCGTGCTGTCCATGAACCCGAACCCCGGCTGGAGTTGGAACTTCCCGAACCACCACCCGAGATTTTAAAGTCTCCTCAGCCTATACCGGAAATAAAACTTGAGATTGAGCTCTCTAAAGTGATGCTTGATGTGCGGATTGAAACTGACTTCGAACTCCAGCCGTTGCCGAGAGTTCCCGGGACTCCGATTCCGGCGCTTTCGCGGCCCGATTTTTATCGAATTGGTGAAGTTGATCGCGAACCGTTGAGTACGACAAGGATAGAGCCGGTTTATCCCTTTCTGGCCCGGCGTCGGGGGGTTGAAGGGTTGGTTAACATACGCTTTTTTGTTACCCGCCAAGGGCTGGTTGAAGGAATTGAAATTATCAAGGCCGAGCCCCCCGGATACTTTGAAAAAGCGGTGCGTGAAACAGTTTTGGGCTGGCGTTTCCAACCCGGTATGGTCGATGGTACCCAAGTCAAAACCTTGGTTGAGACTACCATCTTTTTCAAACTCGGAAGATGAGTCATTCTTACTGATGCTCAAAAACCATTCATATCTATATTTTACGGCGCTTTTTTCGCTGGTTTTCGCTCTTTTTCTGTCGATTCCTGGAGTCGCATCGGCCCGAGAGGCTTCTTTTTACCAGAAAAAGCTTTCTCGGACGGCTGTCCGAGTACTTTTCGAAATGCAGGAGCTTAATCGTCGTGGAGAATATCAAAAAAGCTTACAGCGCTTCGAAAAATTTTCCACTGGCCGCAAAGAGTCTCCGGTACTCTTAAATTTCATTGCGGCGAATCTCAATTTTCAGCTTGGACACTATCCCGAATCCGTGAAACTTTATCGCCGGGTGCTTGAGAAGGCGTCGGATTTTAATGTCGTTTATGAAAATCTCGGTATGGCACTGATGATGACAGAAAATTACAAGGCGGCTGCGGAAACCTTTCTTAAAGTGGCGGCCCGGCTGCCGGAAAAACGTCAAAAACTCAAATATCAGGCCGTCATCGCCTTTATTTATGGTGAAGCTTTTGGTAAAGCTCGTTCGCTTTTGCTTGAACTTTTGGCCAGCCGGCCAGCGCCGCCAGCCGACTGGCTCAAGGCCCTGATCCAGGTCCATTGGCGACTGGCTGAAACCCCAGCGGCCTTACAGGTTGCCGCTCGGCTGGTTGACAGCTATCCGGAAACCATCGAGCACTGGCGTCTCTATGGGCAGATTGCGCTTTCGGCCGAAGAGTATCAAACCGCATTGAGTGCATATAAAGTTCTCCAATCAAGTGGTCGGATCTCAGTCAAAGAACTCAAAATGATCGCTCGAATCTACCAGCAACTGCAGTTACCAAAGGCTGCGGCGGCCACCTGGGAGAGTGTTTTTGTGGAGAGTGAACCATCCCGTCAAGAGTTTGAGATACTTGTCGCTCTCTATCGGCAGAGCGATCAGATAGACAAGGCTCTTAAGACCCTGGATCGTTTACAAAATCTCGATCTCGGAGCTGATACTGCCTTCCGGCGGGGCAAGATTCTCTATCATGCCGGCCGTTATCGCGAAGCCTATGAGATCTTTGCAAAACTTGAAAAGATTGCCGAAGAGGATGGCTACCAGCATCTTTTGGCCGGCTACTGTGCCTGGAACGAGAATGACTTTCCCGGCGCCGCAACATCTTGGAACAAAGCCGCCAACTATCCCGCCTGGCGAGATCGGGCTCTCAGCCTGCTCCGCACTCTCGAACCCTGGCTGGAGGCCGAAAGCGCCGGTTGAAGTCGGGAAAGTTAAATATTTCTCAAATTTTTACTTAGCCATCAGGTTCCTTGCTGCGATCGTCCACCAATGGATGACCAGATGGCTGTTATGAAGATAAATTGAAAAGAGCTGATCCATGCATGAAATAAATTTTATCCATGAACACGAACTTGATGAGCATGATTTTTTAGGTTGCTGTAAGAATTGTCAGGCCAGCCGGGATATTATTAAACCCCATGTCATGGCGTTTGCCAAACGGATTAAAAAATATACTGTAAAGAGGTTGGCGGCACTTAAGCCTGACGACCTTTATCGGCTCTATCAGTTTCTGGATGATCTGGCCCACATGGAGGCCGGCGCGTATCTTGCCGGACTTATTCTGGAAGAGCCGGATATCCGGCGGGAGCTTCCGGTAATTCGTTCCTATTATGCTTCTTTTTTCAGTATCCATGAGAAACATCTGGCAGAAGAATTGTTTAAATCTGATGCCCCTTGGGAAACCCTGAAATATTTTCCTCTTTATCCGCGATATGAAACTTTGGTGAGAAGTCAGATCGAGGCTCTAAATACGACAGTCGGCAGCACTATGGTATTTATCGGCTGCGGCACTGTGCCGTTGACTCTGATTCTCTTGAACCGTCTGTACGGTATCCGGTCCATCGGCCTGGATATTTCTAACGAAACTGTCAAGTTGGCAAAAAAGGTAATCCAATGCCTGGGGCTGGAAAATGAGATCGAAATTATCCTCGGCGATGACTCACGTCTCCGCGAACTAGATTGGGACATGGTGCTGGTTGCAGCTTTAGCCGAACCCAAGGCCCGGATTTTCCAAATTCTTCGTGAAGTCCTGAAAGAGAGACCGGGGCATGTTCCGGTTATTTTCCGGACCTACACCGGGATGCGTGCCGTTCTCTATGAGCCGGTTCAACCAGAAGACCTCGAAGGGTTTACAATTGTCAATGAGATTCCGCCTCGGGATCGAGTCAATAATACAACTGTGATCTTGGAGCTCACTGAATGAAAGAAAGCGGGTTAAGCTCGATTAAAAATGAATTTTTGGATATTTATTCCGCCCTCCAAAATCTAGCGGATGATGAAATTCTAAGTGGCCCTGATGATATTTTTAGGTTCCATTTTGAAAGGTTGCAAAGTTTGATTGCCAGGGCTGTTGATGATTGCCTGGTTGAAGAGCTGCTTGGTGATCGGGAATTTCGGATAATAGTGAAACGGCTCTCCCATTTAAAAAGACTTAATGGGCTTAGAATGGAGATTGAGTATGCAAAATCGATTATCGCCAGTTCCGATCCGTGGGCTTCGATAAAACGTTTCCCATATTATCTCAATTATCTGAAGTTAGCCCGCATGGAATACCAAGGTGCAAACCTTAAACCGGGAAACCAGGTGGTGTTTCTTGGTAGCGGGCCGATGCCCCTTACCCTGATCTCCTTTTGCAAACAATTTAGTATTAAAGGGGTTGGCATCGAACAGATTCCGGAATATGTCGAACTGTCCAGAAAGATTCTTGAAATTCTTGAATTAACCGGATCCATCAGTATTGTTCAGGGAAACCATTTTTCTCTGTCGCTTAAGGAGGAATACCAACTGGTTATGGTGGGAGCCGATGCATATCCGAAGGATGAAATTTTTACCTATCTTGCTAAAAAGCTTTCAATTGGTGCAAAACTTTCTTACCGAATTTACGAAAAAGGTTTAAGACGTTTTATCGATGGCCGACCAATTTCTGATCTTCCTCCTGAATTCCAGGAATACACCCGTATCCGACCGGAACCCCCGGTGAATAATACCTCGGTTTTTCTGGTCAAAATCAAGCAACAGTCACTCATGACGTGATGCGCTGAAACTGGTGGGCAGTTTCAGTGCAGGACTCAAAAGGAGAAACCCGAGCCCTTACATTTCGACAAGCTCAAGATTAAAAATATGGGTAATGCGGGGCGTGATAATTGGCTGTTCTCGGTTTTCCGTCTATAAATAAAATCATAAGTTGGAGATTTTCATGATTATCGGCATTCCACGAGAAATCAAAAAGGATGAATATCGGGTAGCGCTTCTCCCGGTAGGTGCTCAACTGTTGGTTGAAGATGGCCATACGGTCCTGATTGAGAAAGGGGCCGGGCTCGGTTGCGGTTATGATGATGTCGACTATCTCGGGGTTGGGGCCGAGCTCGTCGATACGGCAACCGCTATTTATCACCAGGCTGGAATGATCATGAAAGTCAAGGAACCGCAGCCTGAGGAAATTTCTAAACTGAAAGACGGTCAGATTGTCTTCTGTTATTTCCATTTTGCCGGCTCCCGTGAGCTTACCGAAGGCTGTTTGAAAAAAGCTATTGCGGCGGTTGCCTATGAAACTCTGGTCGACGAAAACGGTCATCTCCCCTTGCTTACTCCGATGAGTGAGGTGGCTGGTAAGATGTCAATCCAAGAGGGTGCCAAATGTCTTGAAAAACCGATGATGGGGCGTGGCATCCTGCTCGGTGGGGTAGCCGGGGTCGAACCCGCCAAGGTCTTGGTTATCGGAGCCGGGGTTGTCGGCACCAATGCCGCTCAGGTCGCAGCTGGGCTCGGGGCCAACGTCATCATCATGGATATCAACCTGGACCGGCTTCGTCATCTCGATGAGATCATGCCTGCTAATGTCACGACTATCTATTGTGACCCCCGGGCGCTAGAAGATTATGTCGTTAAAGCTGATCTCGTTATCGGTGCGGTCCTGATTCCCGGGGCCAAGGCCCCGGTCTTAATCGATTTGCCGCTTTTACGGAAAATGAAAAAAGGGGCGGTTATCGTTGATGTTTCAATTGATCAGGGTGGTTGTTGTGTCGCGAGTCGGCCGACTACCCACAGCGACCCGGTTTTCGTCGTCGAAGAGATCGTCCACTACTGTGTTGCCAATATGCCGGGTGCGGTTGGTCGAACCAGTAGTCAGGCTCTCTGCAATGCCACCCTGCCTTACTGTCGTAAACTGGCAAACCTGGGGCTTGATGGCTTTATCAAGGAAAACCCAGGCCAGAGCGCAGCCCTTAACTTACGCGCTGGGAAAATCATCTGCCCGGCTGTGGCCGCAACTTTTCCCGAGCTGGTTTGAGAAAGAATCACAGTCCAGAGTTTACAGCGTGGAGTTCATATTTAATGCTTTCGTTAAAAAAAATAAAAGTTGGGCGGCAACCTCGCTTGGTCTTGGGAGTATGTGGCTTGGTGTCCTGTTTTTAATCAAAGCTGACGTTTTATTGTTTCTGGGAGAAGCCCAAGGTGAGTTTATGGCGGTAATCCCTCTTGGTTATCCACGGAAAGAGTCAGATGGTCCCAAGAAACAGGCTCTGGAGTATGTCATAAAACACCTTTGATAGAGTATTGAATTAAGGATGTTGAATAATGAATAAGGTCGCAGTAATTGGTGGTAGCGGGGTTTTAGAGATAGAACTTTTCGTCGGGCTTGAAAAACGTGAGATTATAACCGCTTACGGTCGGGTGATGGTTGAGGAGGGGGAGGGCCTCTTTTTTTTACAGCGTCACGGAACACCGCCGGTGCCGCCTCATAAACTTAATCATCATGCTAACCTTGCAGCGCTCAAGGAGTGTGGGGTCAGATATATTATTGCCGTCAATTCGACCGGCAGTTTGCAGAGTGAGCTTTCTCCGGGTTCTCTATTGGTGCCTGATGATTACTTTAATCCTTGGGCGATCAAGACTTTTTTTGATGATCGTCTGGAATTTGTGACGCCGGGGCTTTCGGTGACGGTGCGTCGTGCCATGGTTGAGGAGTCCAAAGCACTCTCGGTGGAGTTGGTTGATGGTGGGACCTATATTCAGACTACCGGCCCCCGTTTTGAAACCCGGGCCGAAGTTCAGGTGCTTGCCGGTTGGGGCAGCGTTGTTGGTATGACGATGGCTAATGAAGCCACCCTGGCCCGGGAGTTGGGGCTTGAATATGCTTCCCTCTGTCTGGTCGACAATTATGCCAATGGGGTTTGTGATCAGGTGGTAGATTTTCGGGAGATTGAAAAGGCGCAGCAGAAAAACAGCCGGATTCTGGCCCGTTTGCTGCCGGCATTAGTGAAGAACTTACAATAACAGTTACGATGGTTTTTAGAAATAGAGAAGGTGTTTTTTGATGAGTTTATTGTTGCGGCAGGTGGTGCTCGATGGAGAGAAGGTTGATATTTTGGTCGAAAATGGTATGATCAGCCGGATTGCTCCGTCGCTGATTGAGGTGGTTGCCGATCAGGTGATCGAGGGTGGTGGTAAAGCCGTGGTGCCGGGTCTTTATAATGGTCATACGCATGCTGCCATGACCCTTTTTCGAGGTTATGCTGACGATATGGAACTCCAGAGCTGGCTGACAACCAAAATTTGGCCGCTTGAGGAGAAATTGACCGAAGAGTTGGTTTATCACGGAGCGCGGCTTGCTTGTCTTGAGATGATCAAAAGCGGCACTGTATTTTTCAATGATATGTATTGGCATTTTCACGGTACCGCAAAAGCCGTGGAGGAGATGGGGTTACGGGCCGCCTTGAGTGCGGTGATCATCGATCTTGACGATCCTCAGCGTCTCAAGGAACAAATTGCGGTTAATCGGGATCTTTTTCAGGCGAGTCGGGATTATTCCGAACGTCTGCAGTTTGTTCTCGGACCTCATGCCATCTATACGGTGTCGCGGGCTGGTTTAGAGTGGGTTCGTGACTTTGCTACAGAACACGATCTTTTAATCCATCTTCATCTTTCGGAAACCGAACAGGAGGTGCGTGATTCTCTCGAAAAAAATGGTCTGCGACCGGTTGAATATCTCGCCGATATCGGTTTTCTCAGCGATAAACTGGTGGCCACCCATGCCGTTTGGCTGGCTGCCGATGAGGTAGCCCAGTTGGCGAAATATCAGGTCAGGGTTATCAATAATCCGATTTCAAATATGAAACTTGCGGTCGGTAAGAGCTTTGCCTACCGTGATTTTATCAATCATGGGGTACTGGTCGGGTTGGGGACTGATGGCTGTGCCAGTAACAATAATCTCGATATGTTTGAAACCATGAAATTTTCCGCTCTGCTGCAGAAATTTGCGATTAATGATCCGACGGTTCAACCGGCGGCTGAAGTTTGGCGAATGGCGACTGCCAATGGCGCCAGAATTTTTGGTCTTGAGGGTGGTGTTGTTGCCGAAGGGCGGCCTGCCGATCTTCTTTTGATCGATACCGACCGACCGGAAATGGTTCCCGGTTACAACCTGGTTTCCGATCTTGTCTATTCGGCCTCCGGCGCCGTGGTCGATACGACGATTGTTGCCGGTAAGGTGCTTATGCACCAGCGCCAGGTGGATGGTGAGGAGGAGATTATTGCCGCAGCCAAGGATGCGGCCCGGCGTCTACTAAGATAGGAAAAAACTATGCCGATTGAGATTGAACGAAAATTTCTATTGTGTGATGAGAGCTGGCGTTTTAAAGCTGATGCCGGAACCCTTATGCGCCAGGGTTATTTGAGCAATAATTCGAAAAGTTCAATTCGGGTGCGTATCAGTGGTGAGTTGGCGAACCTTAATATTAAGAGCAGTACGCCGGGAATTATGCGGCGTGAGTATGAATATCAGATCCCGGTGGCCGAAGCTGAAGAGCTGCTGGCTGACCTCTGCCATGAGTCGATTATCGAGAAGATCCGTTATCATGTCGAATTTGCGGGTTTTACCTGGGAGATTGATGTTTTTTCCGGCGCTAATTCAGGTTTGGTTGTCGCTGAAATAGAACTGAGTGAGATTGATCAGGATTTCCCCCGGCCGGCTTGGTTGGGGCGTGAGGTTTCCGATGAGATCCGCTATTATAACTCTCACTTGGCCGGTTATTCTTACCTTAAATGGTCAAAAGATGAGAAAAATATTGCATGAATAAATTGAAATCGGGAAATATTGAGCATTATATTGATCTGGCTCGCGGCCGTGGGGAGGCCGATCTGCTGCTTAGAAATGTACGTTTGGTCAATGTTTTCTCCGGCGAGATTCATCCGGTCGATGTCGCGATTGGCGATGGTCTTTTTCTCGGATTCGGTGATTATTCAGCCTTAGAGGTTATTGAATGTGAAGGACGCTATCTGGTTCCCGGCCTGATTGAAGGGCACATTCATATTGAGTCAAGCCAGGTTCTGCCGTCTGAATTTGCCCGTTTGGTGGCCGCTCGCGGGACCGCCGTAGTGGTTGCCGATCCCCATGAAATAGCTAATGTAATGGGTGTTGAAGGGGTCGAGTTTATGCTTGCTGCAAGTAGTGGATTGCCGGTTTCCTTCTTTTTTATGGTTCCCTCTTGTGTCCCGGCGACCGTCATGGAGACCGCCGGGGCGGCAATTGATGCGGCTGCGGTCGCGGCTTTGTTAGAAAAACATCCCGACCGCCTTTTAGGGTTGGCCGAGGTTATGAATTTCCCCGGAGTTATTAATCGGGATCCGGAAACCATGGCCAAACTTGCCGCCGCCAAGGGGAAAAATATCGACGGTCACGCCCCTCAGCTTTCAGGATTAGATCTCAACAGCTATATCATGGCCGGCCCGGCCAGTGACCATGAAGCGACGACCTTGGACGAAGCCCGGGAGAAACTGCGTCTTGGGATGCATCTGATGCTGCGTGAAGGTTCCCGTGAGCACAATCTCGATGATCTATTGCCGCTTATCAATCGTTACAATAGTGCCAACTGTTCACTGGTTTCCGATGACCGTCATGTTATTGATCTGCTTCATAAAGGGCATCTTGACTATTCGATCCGCAAGGTGATCGCCAGCGGTATCTCACCGCTTAATGCGATTCAAATGGCAACCATCAATCCGGCCCGCTATTTCGGTCTTAAACGGCGCGGGGCCGTAGCGCCTGGTTATCGGGCCGACTGTCTCCTGCTTGATGATCTTGAATCTTTCGCTATTAATCAGGTTTTTTTGGGCGGTCGCCCCTTTGACGAAGAGGATTTTGTCGCTCCGTCACTGCTTTTGCCGGGTAATACGGTTTCAGTTGCCAAATTGTCTAAAGAGAGTTTTACCATCCCGGTTGCCGGAGAAAAGATAAAAGTTATCGGCATAGTTCCGGGGCAGCTGGTAACCCGGGAGATCGTTGTTACGCCGAAGACCAGTAAAGGTCTGGCTGTGGCTGATCCCGATCGGGATTTGGCTAAACTGGCGGTTGTCGAGCGTCATCACGGTAGTGGCCGTATCGGTTTAGGCTTTGTTCAGGGTTTGGGGCTTAAGTGTGGCGCTCTGGCCGGAACCGTAGCTCATGATTCACATAACCTGATTGTTGTCGGTATCGGTGATGCGGATATGTTGCTCGCGGCCCGCGTTGTCAAAGAGATGGGCGGCGGTCTGGTGGTTGTCGCAGACGGTCGTATTCTAGGCCGGTTGCCCTTACCGGTGGCCGGTTTGATGAGTGTCGAAAAGGCTGAAACTACGGCGGCGGCTTTTAAAACATTGGAGGATCAGGCGGCTTTGCTGGGCGCTGCTAAGGATCCCTTTATGACCCTCTCCTTTTTGGCCCTGCCCGTCATCCCAGCCCTTAAACTGAGCGACCGGGGGCTGGTCGATGTCGGCGACTTTTCTCTGACCGGGCTCTGGTTGGATTAAATTGAGATAACCTTCGATTTCTTTGAACTGGTGTTGCCGAAAGCAAACAAATTTAAAATCAAGTGATTATGAAAATATTTTAACTGTTATTGGTTGGGTTTGAGTGATAAAAGACCAACAAAATAATTGACGGAAATAGTCGAAATCAGTGAGTTGAGCCTTTTCCGGTTAGAGATATTCAGATTGTTGAGTTTAATCTATAATGGAGATTTTTTGCGAATGTTGAAAATGAAGCAGGTGTTATTGGTTGGGTTGTTGATATTTTTTGTGACGGGTTCAGTCGGTGCGGCATCAGATAGTCTCTGGCAGACCGATTTTGCTGTTGCTAAAGCCCAGGCACTCAAGGAGAACAAATTGCTGCTCCTTGATTTTACCGGTTCTGATTGGTGTGGTTGGTGTACAAAACTCAAAAAAGAGGTGTTCAGTCAGGAGCTTTTTCAAAAAGAGGTACCCAAAGATTTTATCCTGGTAGAGCTTGATTTTCCCCAAAAGAGTCAGCTTGAGGAGAAACTTAGCAAACAAAATCAGGCTCTCTCAAAAATGTACACCATCAGCGGTTTCCCGACGATTGTTTTAACCGATGCTGCGGGCGTCGAATTTGCTCGTACCGGATATCAAGCTGGTGGCCCGCAGACCTATCTCGATCATCTTTATGGTTTTGTCAAAAATTTTCAGCAGTTTCAGGTTTTAGAGGAAGAGGCAGTAAAGCTTGATGGAATTGCGAAAGCCAAAAAACTTGACCAGGCGATCACCCTGCTGATCAAAAATGGCAGTCAGAGAGAATATCGCAATCTCGTCGATGAAATTATTGTCCTTGATAAGGATGGTAAGGCCGGTTTGCGGGCCAAATATGAATTGCCGCGAAAACTTAATGCTATCGAGGCTCAGCTTAACCAGGACAAGGATTTTGACAAGGCTGTGGCGGAACTCGATAAATTGGCCCCGATGGCCGTGTCGGTACCCTTTTTTCAGCAGCGGGTTTACCTTTTTCAGGCAGGCATTCTGATTAAGGGTAAGGGTGATAAGGAGACCGGTATTAAGAAGTTGGAATTGGCTCAGAAAGCGGCGCCCGATAGCAAAACTGGTCAGCAGTTGGTTAAGTTAATTGCCCGCATGCAAGAGGCAAATGAAAGCGCCGCAAAAGTTAAGCCTGAAGCTGTAACCGGGGAGAGTGATAAGTGATGACTCAGTCAACTTTCGTTTTACGTGATGAACATTCGATAGAGGCTTTGAACCTTAAGGTGCAATCCTTTGTCCATCGGGTGACCGGGGCTGAACACTACCATCTGGCCGCCGATAACCCGGAGAACGTCTTTATGGTCGGGTTTCGGACAGCCCCGACCGATTCAACCGGAGTTGCTCATATCCTTGAACATACCGTCTTGTGCGGGAGCCGGAGTTTTCCGGTGCGTGATCCCTTCTTTATGATGCTCAGACGTTCTCTTAACACCTTTATGAACGCTTTTACGAGTAGTGACTGGACGGCCTACCCATTCGCCAGCCAGAACCGCAAAGACTATTTTAACCTTCTTGAGGTCTATCTCGATGCGGTTTTCTTTCCGCGTCTTGAGGAGCTCGATTTTGCCCAAGAGGGGCACCGTCTCGAATTTACTGACCCGGCTGACAGTTCATCGCCATTGACCTTAAAGGGGGTTGTTTATAACGAGATGCAAGGGGCGATGACGACCCCAGCCAGTTTTCTTTGGCAGGGGCTTTCGAGCCACCTCTTTCCGAGTACTACCTATCGTTTTAACAGCGGTGGCGATCCCGAGATCATTCCTTTGTTAACGCACACTCAACTCAAAGAGTTTCATCGTCGTAATTATCATCCGAGCAATGCTTTTTTTCTCACCTATGGTGATCTGCCGGCGGTCAAGTTGCAGGAGGTCTTTGAAGAACGGGCCTTGAAAGATTTTACCAAAGAAGCCGGGGCGCCGTTTCTGGTGGTTTCTGAAAAACGTCTGAAAGCGCCGATTGTCGCGCACGAGAGTTTTCCGGCAGAGACCTCGGACCCCGCCGAGAATGATGATCGCAGTCATGTCCTGATGGGTTGGTTGTTGGAGTCTGACAGCAGCCTTGAAAATCTTATTGAGGCCCATCTGCTGGCGGCGGTTCTCCTCGACAACAGCTCTTCACCGTTGCTCGATGCTCTGGAAACGACGACTTTAGGGCGTGCGCCCTCGCCGCTTTGCGGATTAGATGATGATCATAAGGAGATAATTTTTTGTTGTGGTCTCGAAGGTTGTGCCGCTGATTCCGGATCTGAGGTCGAAGGGTTGATTCTTGCAACCCTTCAGAAAGTTGCAGTAGAAGGTGTACCTCTTGAGCAGGTCGAAGCGGTCTTGCATCAGCTTGAACTGCAGCGTCGTGAGATCGGTGGGGACGGTTACCCTTATGGTTTGCAACTCTTGTTGGCCGCTTTCCCGGCCGTGGTTCATAACGGTTCAGTGATTGAGAGACTCGATATTGATCCGGTGCTCGGCAACTTGCGGCAAAAGGTTAAGGAGCCCGGTTATATTGCTGAGTTGTTGCAGCGTTTGCTGATTGATAATCCTCATCGCGTGCGTCTTAGCATGGTTCCCGACAGTGATCTTGCGCTCCATCGTGAAAAAGCTTTGCAGGCCCGGTTGGCCGCCCGTCTCCGAGCTCTTGACAGTGAACAGAAGCAGAATTTAATTAACCGGGCTGTAGCTCTGACGGCTCGTCAACAGGAACCGGATGATCCCGAAAGCTTGCCGCGGGTTGGTCTTGAAGATGTTCCTGATAAATTGCCGATTCCGCTCGGTAAAGAGGGGGCTGCACCATTGCCGCTTACCTATTATGCGGCCGGAACTAACGGGCTCGTCTATCAGCAGGTGATTTTTGACCTGCCTGATTTAGAGAGTGAGATGCTCGATATCCTACCTGATTATTCCTCTTGTTTGACCGAACTCGGTTGTGATGGTCTTGATTATCGTCAGACCCAGGCCTGGCAGGCGCAGGTCAGCGGGGGTCTCGGGGCTTATTACAAGGTCCGTGGGGCGATCGATGATAATGCTCGGGTTAAGGGGCTTTTTATCCTTTCCGGAAAAGCCTTGCAGCGTAATCACGGGACTTTGACTGAGCTTATGCGCAAAACCCTGGAGAGTGTCCGTTTTGATGAGATCGACCATATTCGGGAAATTATGGCCCAGAGTCTGGCCCATCAAGAACAGCAGGTAACCGCCTCCGGTCATCTGCTGGCGATGCGGGCGGCTTCGGCCGGTTGCGGCCCGGTTGCGGCTTTAGGTCATCAGATAAATGGTTTGGAGGGCCTTAAAAAACTTAAAAAACTCTATTTTGAGTTGCTCCAAAAGGGTGATGCTCTTACGGCTTTCAGTCGGCAATTTAAAGTTTTACATGAGCGGATAATGTCAGCTCCACGCCAATTCATGCTGGTTGCAGAAGAGGATCGTGAGGCCGGTCTGACGGCGGAGCTGCAACATGGCTGGCAGGAGAGTATGCAAGTTTGGGGGGCAGGGTTCAAAGATTTTACTTTACCGGTTGAAAAAAACCTGGTGCGCCAGGCCTGGACCACCGATACCAATGTGAATTTCTGTGCCAAAGCCTATTCGACAGTAGCCATTGCCCATCCCGATGCAGCACCCTTGGCCGTGCTGGGTGGTTTTTTGCGTAATGGTTATCTCCATCGTGTCATTCGTGAAGAGGGTGGTGCTTATGGTGGTGGGGCTGGACACGATTCCGGTAGTGCGGCATTCCGTTTCTACTCCTATCGTGATCCTCGTCTTGGCGCAACCCTTGACGATTTTGATCGCTCACTGGTCTGGTTACAAGAGGAAAAACATGAACCTCGTCAGGTTGAAGAGGCGATTTTAGGGGTTATCAGCCAGATCGATAAACCGGGATCACCCGCCGGTCGAGCCAAACAGGCTTTTTATGACGGGCTCTACGGTCGGGAACCGGAATTCTTACGGGCTTACCGGCGCCGGGTGCTGGCCGTCACCCTCGATGATCTTCGGCGAGTCGCCGAAGCCTACCTCAATCCAAAGGCTGCTGGAATCGCTGTTTTGACCGATCCCAGCAGCGCCGCCGGCCATGCTTCTTCTCTGGGCCTAGAGATAATCGATCTCTAGGTCAAAGTTGCCAGCAATTAAAACCGTCATTTTTTCCACCGGGTACATGTTTGCTGGCTATAAATGTCACTGGAATGAGTAACGGGTACCTCGAAAAATTGCCTTTTTGTCCAATCGCTACGTTCGGGTATATTCTTTGAGTTGATTTAGTCTTTGAAGGCCATCTTTGTCTGCCACTCTTTCCAGACGTTTCCGACCAGATTGGGTCCGGGTGTCAGGGTCCGTTTGCCGGGTTTCCAGCCCGCTGGAGGAGCTTCAGTATCTTTGCTTTTGCGGACATGTTGGAAGGCTTGCAGTTGGCGGATGGTTTCGTTGAAGTTGCGCCCGACCGGGGGAGTCAGGACCTCGTAGCCCTGGATTATGCCATCGGGGTCGATAATGAAACGCCCGCGGTTTTCAACCCCGGCCTCTTTGTTGAAAACGCCGTAGAGTTTTCCGATCTGGCCGCCGGCATCGGAAAACATTGGAAAAGGAACGCCGCCGTCAACCATTTTAGAAAGTTCATTATCATCCCACATTTTGTGGACAAAAACCGAGTCGATACTCATCGAAAGGATTTCAACTCCCAGTTTCTGAATTTCGGGGTATTTTTCGGCAACTACCGAAATCTCGGTGGCTCAGACAAAGGTAAAACCTCCTTATTAATTTTATGTAAGTTTATGGTGAGTTTATTCCCGCTTTGATTTAGACGTTTTTCTTTTCAAACATATAAAACATAGCAAGGACTATAAGGGCAAAAACAACAATCACCAACCAGTGGCTGATGCTTAGTGCTTGGGGCAGGGTGAGCTTGCCATAGTTTCCTAAAGTTATGATCTTTGTCTTCATGAAGGGGTAAGCCTCGGCATATAGAGCGGCTCCGCAGAGCATGCCGAGAATGCCCCAAAGGGCGTCGAGGCGGCCTTCTCCAACCGCGCCGACCGCAGTTCCGGGGCAGTAGCCCAACAGGCCCCAACCGACCCCGAAGAGCGAGCCGCCGACCAGCTGGGCTCCGATCGAGGTGCCCTTGACACTTAGTTTGATAAGCCCAAGATCTTTTAAGAAGTAGATACCGATGGTTGAGACGATGATTGAACTGAGCATGAATTTAAAGATGGTCATATCGAGAAAGCGCATCGCTCCAACCTGTTTATCGTAACGTAAAACCTGAGCTTTCTGTAGGAAGACGCCAAATAAAATTCCGCTGATCAGACCATATCCGAGAGTCATGATCGACCTCCTTTGCCGCGATAGATCAGATTGGCGATAACCGCCCCAACCAGGAAAAATCCGGCCATGGAGATAAAGCCGCTGGTTGATAGTTGAGCCAGCCCGCTCAACCCGTGACCGCTGGGTCAGCCGCCAGCCAGGCGAGCGCCAAACAGCGCAACGCCTCCTCCTAAAAAGGCCACCACTCCGCGTTTGGCCGGGTTTGCACCGAAGCGTTTTCGCCACATGTCGGGTACTGTCTGGATCTTGAAATCGTCTGATGACCGGGCTGAGATGAAGGCTCCAAGCAAAATCCCGAAAACAAACATCAACTGCCAGTCGGGTAGGGCACCGGCTCCATATTTACCTTTTTTCTCCGTAAAATGGAGATTTGTCGAGGTGTCGATGCCTATGCTCTCTTCAATGACGGCCGCAACTCGGACAAAGGTGGTTGAAGCACCAAAGAACTTACCGCTGATCCAGACCGATAAGATCATCAAAACTCCGGCCAGGGCTCCAGCTAGGTAGGGGTTCCAGGTTTGTTTAAACATGTGACTAATCCAGTTTGGGTTGTGGAGTTTTATCTGTCGGTTTGGGTAGAATGGGATGTTCCACGACCGGTTGTTTCCCGGTTGTCGCTTTGAGAAAGGCCACGACATCGATGACTTCCTCTTTTTTGAGAACGCTTTCCAGCTGGGCTGAACTCATAACTACCACCGCCGCTTTCAAGCCCCAGACTTTACCGGAGTGGAAATAGGGGGCGGTCAGCTCGATATTGCGCAAAGAGGGTGATTTAAAGACAAACTCGTCACTCATGGCTTTGGTGACCAGATAACGTCCTTTATCACCGGCAATGATCCGTTTGGTCGGAGCGTTGATAACCCCAAAGCTGTAGTAGTCATCACCGCCCATATTGATGCCACTATGGCAGTCGGCGCAACCCTTGTTGATGAAAGTTGAGAGGCCTTTTTTCTCACTTTCATTTAAGGCTTTGGTATCCCCTTTAAGGAAGAGATCAAAAGGGGAGTCCGGGGTGACCAGGGTGGCTTCAAAGACTTCAATGGCTTTGGCCATGTTGTTAAAGGTGACCGGGTCGGTCTCTCCGGGGAAGGCTTTTTTGAAGAGCTCAATATATTCCGGCATGCTTTTCAAGGTTTTGATTACCATTTCCGGTTTATTGTTCATCTCGACACTGGCCTGAACCGGGCCTTTGGCCTGTTCGGCCAGATCTTTGGCCCGGCCATCCCAGAATTGGGCGACATTATAGACCGAATTCAAGACGGTCGGGGCGTTACGCGGTCCTTTGCGCCAGCCGTGACCAGTTGAGGTTTCCTGAAAATCAGCTCCGCCGAGGCCGATATTATGACAAGTGTTGCAGCTGATCAGGGCGCTTCTTGAAAGACGGGGTTCGAAATAGAGAATTTTCCCGAGTTCCACTTTCGCCGGGGTTGCCGGATTACCGTCAAGTGCCGGAGCTGCGGCCGGGATCGGTTTGAAATATTCTTGGCCATCAGCCATCAGATTGTCGTTGGCCAAGGCCAGGTTTGACAGCATAAAAATGAGTCCCAAGGTCATGATGCTGAATAGTATGGTTCTTTTTTTCATTTGTTCCTCCTAGTTATTTGTGAGGTTATTTGATTGATTGCCTGATTTTTTTTACGTTTCGGTTATGAATATGTTGTGAGGGTGGGTTCTTTTAGCTGGTAATAACTATCCTTTTAGTATTGTTTTTGTCAAGTTTTTTAAACGGCAATATTATGCCTTATCTTAACCGGCAACGGGTTGCCATGTTTTGTGTGCATATCGTAATGTTTCTATCATTATGTTATGATGTTTCAAAACAGACGGACTTATTACCGGCTAATTAACTTTGATGAACTTGTAAAAAGTTTCGGGATGGCTAAGTAAAGATTTCGGCTGACCAAAATTGCGATAAATAATGTTTAAAACTGATAAATTTCGTTTTGCCATCGATCGGGGCGGCATCTTTACCGATATCTATGCCGAGGTTTCGGGGGAGCTTGGGGTTCGGGTCTTTAAACGGTTTTCCGAAGATCCAAAAACTATCTCGATGTTCCACGAGAAGGGATTTGCCGGAGAACCACTCTTTTGAAAATACCGTCCATGTTGTGGAAGATGGGCTGGATTGCTATATTAGACATCCGCTGTCCGGTTCCCGGCTTTTTCTGGGATGGGGCGCTTTTTTAGACATATCACGCCATTAAATGTTGGCCTGATTCTTTTAGTGAGCGCCTTTCTCATTGCTGCGGCGAAGGTTGAGGAGCGTGAAAATATCCGGTTTTTCGGTTTTTGGAAGTTGACTCTCAAGGTTTGAAAGGGTAGTTGTCAGTTGCTCTTTTGGCGTCGGCTATGCGGTGCGGGATTAGGGAGGATAATGTATGGCTCATAAAACACTTAAATCGGGGTATTCAGAGCTTACTGATCGCCTCAACCGTTTTCCTCAAGGAGCCCCGGTTTCAGAGCTTCTCTATAAAATCCTCAAGGTGCTTTTTAATGAACGGGAAGCAGCTCTGGTTTCCCGGTTGCCGATAAAACCTTTCAAGGCTGAAAAAGCGGCCGGTATATGGAATCTGGATCTGCTTGCGGCCCGGAAAGTTCTTGACCAGTTGGCTGATCGCGGCCTGCTCGTTGATCTTGAGCAAGATGGTGAAGCGGTTTATGTTCTGCCGCCGCCGATGGCCGGTTTTTTCGAATTTTCCCTGATGCGGATTCGCACTGATATCGATCAAAAATACTTGAGTGAACTTTTTTATCAATACCTTAACGTCGAAGAAGATTTTGTCCGTGAACTTTTTTTGCAAGGAGAGACTCAGCTGGGTCGGACCTTTGTGCATGAACCGGCCCTCTCTCCGGATAATGCTCTGTATGTACTTGATTATGAGCGGGCTACGGAGGTTATTAATACGGCTACACACATGGCGGTAGGGCTTTGCTATTGCCGCCATAAGATGAAACACTTGGGTAAGGCCTGCAAGGCCCCGCTTGATATCTGCATGACCTTTAACAGCACGGCTGCATCACTTATCAAGCACGATATTGCCCGACCCGTTGATCGTCAGGAAGGGCTTGATCTTCTCCATCAAGCATATGACTACGAACTTGTCCAGTTCGGTGAAAATGTCAGGCAGCAGGTCAATTTTATTTGTAATTGTTGCAGCTGCTGTTGTGAGGCCATGATCGCGGCCCGCCGGTTCGCCTTTCTTAACCCGGTTCACACGACTAATTTCATGCCCGAAATTGATCATGAAAATTGTACGTTATGCGGAAAATGTGTTAATGTCTGCCCGGTTCAGGCGCTCTCTCTGGTCAGTGCCAATGATCCAGATGATAAAAAGAGAAGAGTAGTTCGGCTTGAAGAAAAGCTGTGTCTCGGTTGCGGGCTTTGCGTGAGGGCTTGCAACGAGGGAAAGATTATTTTGAAATCCTGTTCGCAGAGGGTGATTACGCCACTTGACGGAACCCATCGAGCGGTGGTCATGGCTCTTGAAAGAGGTCAGTTGCATAATCTTATCTTTGACAACCGTCTGCTCTGGAATCATCGGGCTCTAGCGGCAGTTCTGGGCGTTATTCTGAAATTTCCACCGCTCAAAAAAGTGCTGGTCAGTCGTCAGCTTAAATCTCGTTATCTTGAGGCTCTGCTGAAGCGTATTGATGTCTGATTTTTTAATGAAGCTACCAAAGTTGGCTGAATTAGGGTGTTTATTTTTGTAAAATAGGCAAACGGTTCTATATCCACGCCGGCGGAGTTCACAACACCATTCTTGATCATCAATTACCTGATTTAAAAAGCGAGCTAAAAGTTTTAACCGGTAAAGTCTATCGTCGAGTTGACCATTTTATCCAACTGGCGATCATCGGCATCCATAAATTTTTTTCAGGTTTGGGTTTGCCGTTTCAGACAGCGGTCTATAGGACTTCAGGGCAAGGAGATATTATGGTTTTCGATCGGGTTTGCAGACAGCGCTATTTTCAGGAAAGGTTGTCAAAACCGGTTCATTTTGTCAACCTTTAGAGCAACTCTTTCGTATTGTTGATACGTAGGAGGCTATCTGAAAAATGATCTTCCTCCAGAAGTCCC
>Ga0307991_1000524_pt1 | contig 27621 bp, 22 predicted proteins | sample EllFjometagen131_FD_203146 | JGI IMG/M metagenome (GOLD analysis project Ga0307991, IMG submission 203146) | Marine microbial communities from Ellis Fjord, Antarctic Ocean - #131 | ecosystem: Environmental > Aquatic > Marine > Unclassified | place: Southern Ocean | collected 2014-10-08 | reverse complement strand
TAATAAACAAAATATTAATTTGATAAAAAGCGTCAACGTTTACTGTCGCCGTTCTACACCATTTAAAGAAAGACCGTGCAAGATTAAATTGTTGACTACTGAAATAAAAAGTATCTTTGAAAATTATTAAAATTAAAGGAATATTAATGAGCATAATATCAAAAAAAGCAATTTTAACACGAGAGTCTTGGATTGAAGAAATAAAGAATATAAATGGGAATTTTGCCGATGAAGCTCAACGCCTTGAAAATAAACTTGAACTTGAAATCAAAAAATATGGTAATTCTACCTTAATTGACCATTTGCGTCTTTGTGGTAATATTCCTGAAATGTATGGACACGACACAAGTGAAGAAAAGCAATATTCAAAATATACTGACGCACTTTTAGCATTTGCATATAAAGCAATGGGTCTAAAAAGTGCAGTTTTAACAGAAAGAGCAGATGTTGCAGATGTTGATGTTTATGCAAAGAAATATAGTTTTGTTGCAGACGCAAAAGCATTTAGACTAAGTCGTACAGCTAAAAATCAAAAAGATTTTAAAGTTCAAGCAATGGATAGTTGGAAACACGGTAAACCATACGCTATGGTTGTAGCCCCTATTTATCAATTGCCAAGTCGTTCAAGTCAAATATATCAACAAGCATCAACAAGAAATGTGTGTGTTTTTACATATTCTCATTTGTCTCTTTTGGTAAATTATGCAATTGAAGACAGTCATTCAAAAGCAGAAGAATTGTTACATAGAATATTTGAGATTATTTCAGCATTAAATCCTTCAAAAAGTGCAAATGATTATTGGCTTACAATTAATAAAACAATATTAGATTTTTCAAATATTTTAAATGAATTATGGAAAATCGAAAAAATGGCTTCAATCGAAGCAATTAGTATTGCAAAAAATGAAGGATTGAAATTTTTGGCATCTGAGAGAGAAAAAATAATGCGAATGACGCACGATGAAGCATTAAAGGAATTAATAAAATTGAGTAAAATTGAAAGTAAAATCAAAATCATTGAAAGTATAAAAGACAATGGTTTGTTTGAAATAAAATAATATGACAAAGAATTATATAAATACTGTAACAGTCGGTAATTGTGTTGAAATTTTAAAAGATTTTGACGAAAAATCGATTGATTTAACAGTTACTTCACCTCCTTATGATAACCTTAGAACATATAAAGGGTTTGTGTTTCCTTTTAAAGAAATAGCAAAGGAATTGTATAGAGTTACAAAAGAAGGTGGTGTAGTTGTTTGGGTTGTAGCAGACGCAACGATAAAAGGCTCAGAAACTGGAACAAGTTTTGAACAAGCTCTTTATTTTAAAGAAATCGGATTTAATTTACACGATACAATGATTTTTCAAAAACAAAATCCTATTCCTCAAATATATAGGAAACGATACAGTAACGTATTTGAATATATGTTTGTGTTTAGCAAAGGGACAGTAAAGACCCATAATTCAATTATGATAGATACTTTGCACGGTGGTTTAAAATTAAACGGAACAACCTATAAGAATTATTCAAAAGGTGAACAGAAAAGAGAAAAATTAGCAAAACCTGTAAAAGACAAAAAAATTAAAGGAAACATTTGGGAGTATGTTGTTGGTAAAAAAGCAGAAGACCAAGAAGCAAAAGGACACCCTGCACCATTTCCAAGTGCATTAGTAAGAGACCATATTATTTCTTGGACGAATAAAGATGATATTGTTTTAGACCCAATGTGCGGTAGTGGAACTACTTGCAAAGTTGCGGTTCAGCATAATAGAAATTACATAGGAATAGATATGAGTGAAGAGTATTGTGAAATGGCAAAGAATAGAATTGAAATCTATGAAAGTCAACCAACGCTTGAATTTGAATAAAAAACGGTGTAGAACAATGTATATAAAAAATAAGCGAGATAGTAGTAGTATCAAGGCTTGTAGCCCGCTCGAACTTTCTTGTAAGTTGAAATTTTTGTGCTTCGAAATCGCTTACTTTTCATATACTTAACGTTATGGGCAATTAGACAAAACCATAGCGGTCGGAATAAACCGAAAAAAGACTTAAAACAGAAGTAGGTAGAAAATTTAATCATAAAAGGAGAAATAATATGGGATTTTTAGACCATCAAGGCGAAAGTGAATTCCCTTTCAACAGAGAAACAGTTTTTAATGCAATGGTTGAGGCGATTCCGACCGTAAAAGGAATGAAAATAGACAATGCCGACAAATTACAAAGCAGAATTGTTGTGAAAGCAGGAGTAAGTTTAATGAGTTGGGGAGAGAATATTCCAATTCAATTATCTGAAATTTCTGAAAACAAAACAAAAGTAAAAATCACATCAACACCTAAAACAGGAATTATGTTTGGCGGTGCTTTTGACTTAGGAAAAAATCGTAAAAATATTGAGCATATTCTTTCGGCTACTTCAAAAATTTTAAGCAATGAAAACGCATCAAATATTGAGACTTCTCAAAAAATAGAAAATAAGTCATCTAATAATCAAAATTCAAATAATTTAAAAACAGGAGAAATTATGGAACAAAATCAAACAAAAAAATGGTACGACAATAAATTTGTAGTTCATCTACTTTTAGTAATCTTTTTTCCAGTTGGACTTTACGCTCTTTGGAAAACAGAAACAATTGCTAAATGGTGGAAGATTACAGCTACAGTATTAATTGCTTTAATTGTAATTGCTAATTTGGGAGACGATAAAGATAATTTATCAAATACTACAACATCATCCTCAGTAGAAGTTGAAAATACAGATAGACTTGAACAAGAAATCTCAGTAGAAGATACCAAAGCAAAAGAAGCGAAAAAGCAAATAATTGAGAAATTAAAAGCAAAAGCGAAAAAAGATTGGCCAAATGATTTTACTACACAAGAATATTGGATTAATGAGCAAATTGAAGCTTATGAATATATGTTAACAATTGAAAATAATTCGATAAAAAAACAAGCACAAAGAGATTGGTCATTAGACTTTACAACTCAGAAATATTGGTATAATGAACAAATTGAAGCAAGAGAAAGATTAAAATAAAAGCCCATAACAAAGTATAAAAATAATAGCCGGTTCAGTAGTAAAATAAAGGATTGTAGCCCGCTTCAACTTTCTTGTAACTTGAAAGTTTTGAGTTCCGCAATCGGCTACTATTCTTATACTAACCGTTATGGGCAATTAGACAAAACCATAGCGGTCGGAATAAACCGAAAAAAGACTTAAAACAGAAGTAGGTAGAAAATTTAATCATAAAAGGAGAAATAATATGGGATTTTTAGACCATCAAGGCGAAAGTGAATTCCCTTTCAACAGAGAAACAGTTTTTAATGCAATGGTTGAGGCGATTCCGACCGTAAAAGGAATGAAAATAGACAATGCCGACAAATTACAAAGCAGAATTGTTGTGAAAGCAGGAGTAAGTTTAATGAGTTGGGGAGAGAATATTCCAATTCAATTATCTGAAATTTCTGAAAACAAAACAAAAGTAAAAATCACATCAACACCTAAAACAGGAATTATGTTTGGCGGTGCTTTTGACTTAGGAAAAAATCGTAAAAATATTGAGCATATTCTTTCGGCTACTTCAAAAATTTTAAGCAATGAAAACGCATCAAATATTGAGACTTCTCAAAAAATAGAAAATAAGTCATCTAATAATCAAAATTCAAATAATTTAAAAACAGGAGAAATTATGGAACAAAATCAAACAAAAAAATGGTACGACAATAAATTTGTAGTTCATCTACTTTTAGTAATCTTTTTTCCAGTTGGACTTTACGCTCTTTGGAAAACAGAAACAATTGCTAAATGGTGGAAGATTACAGCTACAGTATTAATTGCTTTAATTGTAATTGCTAATTTGGGAGACGATAAAGATAATTTATCAAATACTACAACATCATCCTCAGTAGAAGTTGAAAATACAGATAGACTTGAACAAGAAATCTCAGTAGAAGATACCAAAGCAAAAGAAGCGAAAAAGCAAATAATTGAGAAATTAAAAGCAAAAGCGAAAAAAGATTGGCCAAATGATTTTACTACACAAGAATATTGGATTAATGAGCAAATTGAAGCTTATGAATATATGTTAACAATTGAAAATAATTCGATAAAAAAACAAGCACAAAGAGATTGGTCATTAGACTTTACAACTCAGAAATATTGGTATAATGAACAAATTGAAGCAAGAGAAAGATTAAAATAAAAGCCCATAATCGAGTAGCCCGCCCCATCAGTAAACACTGACAGGGAGAAGCTCTCACACCACTGTACGTACGGGTCTCGTATACAGCGGTTCGTTAACTATAGGAGAAACTATGCAATAATGGTCAAACATGGAAATGTATCCACGCTTTACCAATCTGATTAATGTGATTGTAGTACCCAATATCGGACTTTGAGCCACTTTCCAACCACCCATACGAGTTCTGCTCCATGCGTAAGCATGGTCTTGGTCGATTCCTAATCTGATTAGACTTCGTCTTTTCTTTTCGGGTTTCTTCCAATGATGCCAAATACAATAACGCAATCGGTTACGAACCCAACTGTCGATGTCTTTGAGTTTGATTTGAATATTCGCAATGCGAAAATAATTCACCCATCCCCTTTGAACTTCCAACAGTTTTACGATTCGTTCGTCAAAACTCATTGGTGTGGTTTTGCGTGTAATGGTTTTTAGTTTCTGTTTTAGGCTTTTCCAACTTTTCTTAGAAACGACCAATTGATACTTGCCCTTTTCACCTTTTATGTAGGTTGGAACAAATCCAAATCCTAAAACGGTAAAATTAAACGGTCGGCGTATTCCGCTTTTCTCTCCGCTGGCGCGGATTTGCAATCCGTGCCTTACCTAATTTATAATCCAAACAAAATAATACATACATCCGTGCCATTCTAGACTTATAATCCCTTAATTAAATATATTCCACAAAACAAATAATATTTATTATTTTTACTCAAAATAATATGAATGAGCAGGAAATATAAATTCCTTAATCCTGAAGGTGTTTATTTTGCATCTTTTGCTGTGCAAGGATGGGTAGATGTTTTTACGAGAAATGAATATAAAGAACTACTGATTGAAAACCTTGATTATTGCCAAAATAATAAAGGGCTTGAAATATTTGCATGGTGTATTATGACAAATCATGTTCATTTAATTATTAGGTCTAAAGAAGGATATTTATTGCAAGATATTCTAAGAGATTTTAAAAAATTTACTAGTAAAGCAATAATTAGAGCTATAAAAGAGAATACTCACGAAAGCCGAAAAGAGTGGTTATTAAATCACTTTACAACAAATGAAGGCATAAGATTTTGGCGTGCTGAAAATAATCCAATTGAACTTTGGAGCAATGCTGTCATAAAACAAAAACTAAATTATATTCATCAAAATCCGGTTGAAGAAGGTTTGGTCTTCAGAGCAGAAGATTATCGGTTTAGTAGTGCTGCCGATTACGCAGGTGAGAAAGGATTATTGGATATTATTTTGATTGATTAAAGTATAATGGTTAAAGTATCTTTAATCAACATTGGCACGGATTACAAATCCGCGCCAGCGGTGTATTCAATTGAATTCAATTTGAATGAAGAACCTAAGTTAATTGAAAAATACAAGAAAAATTTGAAAGTTGTAAAATAGATTAAAAGCAATGGAATTGAAGATTTCTATAAAAAAGGAGATGAAATTTCATCAAGAATGGCTGGTTGTGGAACAGGCAGAAAAATGAAGAAGTTAGAATTTATTAAAAAATATAATAAACTTACAGAATAATTACATTTGCTAACATTAAACAAAAATCATTATAACGCATTTTAATAAGAACGTTGTGCGTCATTAGAAAAAACATTAATTAAAATATGGATAATCCTTGGTTAAAGATATCGCATTCTGATTATGAAAATCATATGATAGAAGTGGGGCAAACAAAAATCTTAAACAATTTAACTAAATATTGTATTGACAAATATCTACCTGAAAATTTTGCTATACTGGGTTGCGCAACAGGAAATGGATTAGAACATATAAAACCTGAAATCACAAACAGAGTTTATGCAATTGACATCAATCCTGAATATCTTGTAATAATAAGAGAAAAGTTTGATAATAAAATAAATGATTTAAAAACGTATAATCTTGACATTGGAAAAGATGAATTGACATTAAAAAGTGTTGATTTATTCTTTATTGGTCTTGTACTTGAATATGTTGACCCCCAGAAATCATTAAAGAAAATAATCAATACCTTAAATGAAAGCGGTATATTAATGATTATTATTCAAAAAAATAAACAAACAACTATTGTTTCTAAAACAAAATATAAATCCCTTGAAAAATTGGAAGATATTTCAAACGAAGTGAATGAAGTTGAAATTAACAGATTTATTCTTTCGGAAAATATGGAATTAATTAACCGAAAGGAGATTAAATTGACTAAAAATAAATCATTTATCATTCTTGAATATCGAATGAATGAAAAATAACGAACGCAAAACAAAACCTAAGCCCCCGCTGGTACCCCGTATTCTAGGATAAAAGCAATAAAAAAATAAAAAAAATTTATTATCGAGATACTGTATGAAAATCCTAATTTATTTAGCAAAATTTTGTAACAAAAGCTGGATTTTAAACGGACTACCGTTCCATGCCAATTACAAAAAAATAAAATTATAAGCAATTTGTTTTTGGAACAATTTTTCTTATTTCCTTTTATTTTAAGCAATTAATTTTGAAATTTGTTTAAATCTGCTTATATTTGATAAATTTTATTTTAATTCCATTTTTCATGTTTGAAAGACGAATTTTAAATATTTATTCAGTAATAATAGGAGCATCATTTATTATTTCAGGATTTGGAAAGGTAATTGATACGGAAAGATTTAGCATACTGATTTATCAATATGGTTTGGGATATTTAATGGTATTATCGCCAATAATTGTTTTGTACGAAATATTGTTAGGACTTTTTTTGGTTCTACTAATTAACCCAAAACGTAATTCAATGATATCCTTTATTTTACTAATATTATTTACTATTGCTTTTGCGTATGCTCATTTTAAAAATGGAATAAATGATTGTGGTTGTTTTGGCTCTGTTCAACACACAAATCTTCCGCCAATTTTCTCATTTATACGTAATTTCATTTTAATAGGAATGTCGCTAATTTTATGGATTAAATATCCCAAAGAAAAAATTGAAACTGCTAAATGGAAAAATAATCTGATTTTAACGCTAATGTGTCTTTCAATATTCGTTGCTGGCTTTACTTTTAAAACACCATATTTTTTAAAAAGCAAAACAGCAACACATAAATTTCAAAATCAAAATATTAAAAATACAGAATTATCAAATTATATTAAAACATCGGCAGACAGTACTTATTTATTTTTTTGTTTTTCATATACTTGCCCTTACTGTTTGAATTCGATTGAAAATTTGCGTCAGTATAAAAAAACTAATACTGTTGATAGCGTTGTGATTTTTGCAATTGGAAAATCTAAAGATAGGCTTATTTTTGAAAAGAATTTCCATCCCGATTTTACTATTAAAGAGTTAAGTTTTAAAGCAATGAACAAGCTAACAATTTTCTATCCAACTGCGTTTTATGTAGAACACGACACAATAAAAGTTATCATACAATCAGAATTACCATCACCTTTTATATTTAGAAAAAAGCAAAAATTACTTAATTCCAAATAAATATTTAACTAAATTATGATTATGAAATCAAAAATTTTAAAATTAGCTCTCCCATTAGGAATGGGATTGACATTGATGACCATTACAATTTTTGGAATAGTATCAACAACTCTTGTTGGATGTGATAAATTAACAAATCATTGTACCGATCCGTCTTATCCTTTGTATTGTTCATCGGCAGGAAAATGCTGTCCGGATGATAAGCCATATACTGATGGACATGGAAGTTGTTATGGAACCCTTTCAGGATGCACAGCTACTGGCTATGCATGTGAACATTGCTGGGAAGAATAAATTAGGAAAATAAATATTTTTCTTAACAATGTTTATCTTTATGAATATAAACTAAACCAGCCACAAAAAAAACATTGACACAAAAGTGGATTCAGTGGTTTAATGAACATTATTGATTTAGTTCAATGATAATTTATATTGTTTGCGCTTAGTAGAAAGTAAATATAAAACTTAGTCTAAATACTAAGCTTAGCGGTGATTTGCCCCGCTGGTGCGGATTTTCAATCCGTGCCCTAACTAAATATAATCCGCGATAGCGGGATATTCAGAAATAAAGTTAAACAAAATTTGTTATCAAACAAAAAAATTTATATATTTGCGTGAGCAATATATAATAATAAAAAAATGAAAAAATATTTAGCATTATTTTTATTTGCATTAATTACAACTGTAGCTTTTGCTCAGAGTAATTATCAAGATGTGGTTTACTTGAAAAATGGCAGCATTATTCGTGGAGTAATCATTGAACAAGTACCGAACAAATCAATAAAAATTGAAACAGCAGACAGAAATGTTTTTGTCTTTCAAATGGAAGAGATTGAAAAATTAGCAAAAGAACCCATAAAAGCCAAAAGCGGACATTCCGGAAATAAATCAGGATTAAAATCAGGCTATAAACTTACTATTGAAAATGGCTATGAAGTAGGTGTAGGTACCTGGAGCAGAAATAAAATCAACATGGATATTATTAATGCTTATCAAATGAATCCCTATTTTTCTATAGGTTTGGGAATAGGAGTAAGACATTATTTTCATACTAATGGTGTATTAATTCCAATTTTTGCTGATTTAAGAATCAACTTTATGGATAAATTTATTTCACCTTATTTGTCGTTAGCTGGTGGTTGTTCTATGGATACAAAAAAAGATTTTAAAGTTGTTGGAATTATTTTAAACCCAACATTAGGTGTAAGTTTCAAGAGAACTGATAAATCTGTAATATATGTAGGATTGGGTTATGAAGAGCAAAGGGATGATTTTACTTTATTCACTTACAAATATACAGTTAACGAAAACGATAAATTGAGAGCAATAAGCATTAATATTGGTGTATCGTTATGGTAGAAAATGTAAACTTTCCATCCTATTTCATATCTCCCAACAAAATCTTAAAATAATTTAAATAAAATGCTTAAATATCATTTTTTTTTACATATATTTTTATTTATTTTGTAAACGAAAAATTTAAACTGAAACTTACATAATTCTGGTTATTTCAATATTTAGCCAATTTAAATTATGAAAAAAACATAAGGATTAGCATTTTGTCAATAATTCCATGTGTAATAATTGAACAATCTGCAACTTATGTTAGTTTTATCGGTTTCGATTAAACATAAAATGACAAACCAAGTATAGTCATCGAATTCTTCAAGAGATCAATTCTGACAATTTCTGGTTATGAACTAAAAAAAGATTTCAGAAAATAAATTCTGATTTCGATATTAAATATTTTGATTGTGAGATTAAAATCACTTTCTGAATATGGAGTATTTAAAAACACATAGCTATAAGAAGGCTATCACAAATATGAAAATAACTCATAGAAAAATTAACAATATAAAAAATTAAAGGAGATAAAAATGAAAAATTATGATGTAATAATTATTGGGGCAGGACCTGCTGGAATAGTAACAGGGGTAACTATCAAAAGACAATATCCCGAAAAATCAGTATTAATGTTTCGCGAAGAAGAAAAAGGATTAGTTCCATGTGGAATTCCTTATATTTTTCACAATCTTAATTCTGTTGAAAAAAACATAATGGGACCAAAAGCATTTATTGATTTAGGTGGAGATGTGATTACAAATTCTGTTATTGATATAAACGTTAAAGAAAAAGAAGTAAAAGTAGAATCAGGAGAACTTTATAGTTTTGAAAAACTTGTTTTTGCAACAGGTTCAGAAGAAGTAGTAGCTAGTTTCATTCCCGGATATGAATTAAAAAATGTATTTTATATTAGAAAAAGCTATAATTATATTAGTTCTTTGTTTGAAGAATTAAAAGACAAGAAAAACATTGTTGTTGTTGGTGGTGGATTTATCGGTGCAGAAATGTCAGAACAATTGGCTATGAATCCTGAGAAAAATGTTAGTCTCGTTGAAAGTGAAAATCTTTGTTTTTCAAAAGCATTTTCAGGAGAACTCAGTGAAATAGCAACAGAAGAACTTAAAAAATCAAATGTTGCCGTTCACACTTCAAGTTATGTAGAAAAAGTTTTGGGTGAAGATGGTGTTGTTACAAGCGTTCAATTAAAAGGCAGCAAAACTATTAAAGCAGATGCAGTAATTTTTGCTGTTGGTTACAGACCAAAAGTAAATCTTGCTAAAAAAGCAGGATTTCAAATAAACCAATGCGGAGCTATTGTTGTTGATAATTATGGTCAATTATCCGAAAGAGATTTTTATGCTGTTGGTGATTGTTCACAAACATTAGGATTCTTAACAGGTCAATGTGATAGTATTATGTTAGCATCTACAGCTACTGCTGAGGCTCGTGTTTTAGGTTACAATTTGTTTGGAATAAAAATTAAAAATAGCTTTAACGGAACAATTGGTATTTTTTCTACCAGAATTAATGGATTAGCAATGGCAGCTGCAGGAGTAAATGAAAAAAGTGCATCTCCATCTAATATTGATTTTATAACATCCAAGTTTAGCGCTTTTGACCGTCATCCAGGTTCAATAGATGATTCATCTCCATTAACTGTTAAATTATTTGTTTCTCCATCAGACGGTTCAATTTTAGGTGGTGAAGTTTGGGGTGGTGAATCTGCAGGCGAAATTATTAATACTATTGGTCTTGCTATTCAGAAAAGACTAACTATTTATGAACTTATTTCATTCCAAATTGGAACTCATCCTTTACTTACAGGTGCTCCAACTATGCCTGTATTTATAAAAGCTGCAGAGGCTGCACTATATAAAATACAGTCTCTTCTGTTTTCGACACTTTTTACCACCCTAAAACATAACTTTCAGTAAAACAACAAAATAAATTTAATTCTTAATAAAGGGGTGCATCAATGAGTAATAATACTCAAGATGCACCCTTTATATTTATCTTCAGTAGTATAATGAAGGAATTATCATCAAGCGTACGTAGGGACTTATCGGTTCATTAAACATAAAAAAGTTTGAGTTGTATCTCCCCGCTACCAAACTATTGCATCATGTGGAATATTCAGAAATAGAGTTAAAAAAAATGCTTTGTTATCAAAAAATCATTATTACATTTGCAATAAGTAAACTCTAATAGAAACAAACAGAATTGAGTTTTGGACTAATGTTGTGCAATATTTATAAAAAATAAATGAAGAAAATAGTATTTTATATTTTAACTGGTATTATAATATTTATTATTATAATTATAGTATTAGGAGGTGGATTTGGAGATAGAAAAGATTATTCTTTAATTAATCAAGGAAAAACTATAATATTTGCTCACAGAGGTTATGTAAATTCTAATGTAGAAAATAGTGAAGAGGCATTTTTAAAAAGTGATAGTTTAGGTTTTAGTGCTATTGAAACAGATATTAGAAGTACAAAAGATGGTAAACTAATTATTTTTCATGACGAATCGTGCGAACGTCTTTTAGGTATTGATACTAACATAAATGAATTAAATTGGGATGATATTAAATTAAAACACTTAATTTACAATGGGAAACAAACTAAAAACAAGGTTCTATCATTGAATATGTTTTTAAATCAAACTAACCCAAAAAAGACTTTATATCTTGATATAAAAAAAGCGACTAAACCAATTGCAGATTCTTTACTTTGTATTCTTGAAAAACACAAAGAACACAAAAACATTATTATTGCAGACGGTGATCTTTTGTTTTTAAATTACATTAAAGCTAAAAATTCTAATATTAAAGTAGCATTAGAAGGTTTTGACAAAGACGAGGAATGGAAATATTATTTTATCCCAAAAAAATTTAAACCTGATTACTATTCAAGTTTTTTATTTCAGGTAGATGAAAAACATATGATGTTTTTGAAAAAACATAATTTAATTAAGAATAAAATAACCTACGGGGTTGAAGCCAAAAACATTCAAACTGTATTTGATTTGGGAATTAAAAATATTATTCTTGATTATGATTCTTCATTTGGAATAATTGATAGTTTGGAGTTAAAATTAGAAAAAAACAATTTTTTATATGAAGATAATCAATAATACTATAAGATAATAAAGATTTATATTCTTACACTTACTGTCTTTTAAATATTTATGCTTTGTTACTTATGACATATAAATTTTAACGAAGTACAATTTACAAACATTGTAAAAGCCTTTATAATGGGAGTAAGGTTTGATGTTGTAATTTCGTGATGTATTCTTCTTATTCCAACAATAATATTATTTTCTTCCCTTTTTTCGCGATTAAAAGTCGCATTTCTTAATTGAACTTACAAATGGGTATTTATATTTTTTTCAATTGCATTTATTGTTGCTGCCGCTGATATACCCCGCTACCACACAATTTCATAGTGTGGAATATTCAGAAATAGAGCTAAACAAAAAAACACTTTGTTATCTAAAAAATCATTATTATATTTGCATCAAGCAATCTATATTGCAAATAATTTATCTTTATTAGAAAAATAGTACACCTATTAAAAAAGCAATAAAAAAAACATGAAAAACATTTTTTCAATCTTAGCAATCTCATTAATTCTATTGATGAGTTCATGTGTTCCTGAGTTAAACTTTGAAGAACCACAACCGGAAAATAGAAAAAACCAAAGAAAATTTAAAAACAGATTTCTTGGAACTTATTTATGCCTGAGCGATAGTTCAATCCTGACAGTAAACAAGAACAAAATTGTTCAAAATTGGCATACAATTTTCAAAGTGTCTAAAGCAGAACTTGACACAACAGAAAATATTGAAATCAGAAATGGCATGATTTACTCTCCCGAAAATAAAAAACCACTTCCTGTTGAGTTCATCGGTGATACAGCAGTTATTACCTGGGATGCAGAAAAAACAATTTTTAAAATTTCTGACAAACAAATTCTCAGACACTTCAAAGGACTATATTTCTTAAATTTTCAGGAATCGGACGATTTATGGACCGTTAAAACACTTCAGCTTAAAAGTGGGATTTTAACAATAAATAAAATCTATGGAGGACAGGCAAAAATTGAGAAAATTAAAGAAATGACCGAAGTAAAAGAAATTACTGATGAAAAAGGAGTTGTTGTTGACTACAAAATAAAACCATCAAAAAAAGAATTAAAGGAAATCTTGAAATCCGACCTTTTGAAAGAAGGAAGCAAATTTAAAAAAATATAAAAGCAAGCTAATTAAAACATTTAACAAAAGTAGTTTTGGCAGTAATTATGGATAGTCTTAAAACACTATATTTTGCAGATAGGAAATATTGGCGTAATTGGCTTGAAAATAATTTTGATAAAGAGAAAAACATTTGGTTTGTCTTTCCTAAAATATCTTCCGGCAAAGCTCGTATAAAATACAATGATGCCGTTGAAGAAGCCCTTTGTTTTGATTGGATTGACAGTACAGTAAAAAACTCATAACCGGTTTTGGAGGCATAGATAAATATTATTAAAATTATCTTTTAGCAAATTACATTTCATTTATTAATTTTTTCTTCACCTTTCATATTAAACAAATTTCTCCACTCAATATTTTGATTTAAAAAATCATTTTATTTATTATTTGGAAATTAAAATGATTTATATTATATTTGAATTGTCCAAAATAATTAATATGTTTCATCAATAAAACATTATTTTATTAACAAAAAAAACAAAACATGAAAAAAACACTGACAACAATTATGCTCCTCTGTTTCCTGACAGCAGGGTTTTCTCAAACTACTGAAGGAGAAAAAAATTTAAAAACTCAAGCAAAAGACACAATTTCCGGTTGGAAAAAGGGAGGAATAATATCAATTAACCTGACACAAGTTTCGCTTACAAATTGGGCGGCAGGCGGTCAAAATTCCATTTCAGCAAATGGATTATTAAGTTTGTTTGCTAATTACAAGAAAAATAATGGAATATGGGAAAACTATCTCGACATTGGCTACGGCTCAATAAAACAAGGCAAAGATGCTGACTGGTGGAAAACTGATGATAAAATTGATTTTACTTCTAAATATGGGCAAAAAGCATTTAAAAATTGGTATTATGCCGTTTTGCTCAACTTCAAAACTCAAATGACTGCGGGTTATAACTATCCTGATGACTCTACAAAAATCTCTGATTTACTTGCTCCGGGCTATTTATTAGGAGCAATTGGTCTTGACTATAAGCCGAGCGATAATTTCACAGCTTTTATTGCACCACTTACTTCAAAAACTACTTTTGTAAATGACCAGGCATTGGCTGATGCCGGAGCTTTTGGAGTGGAACCTGCAACTTACGACACTTCAAATAACATCATAACAGCCGGAGAAAATATCCGTAATGAATTCGGTGGATACATCCGCCTGTTCTACAAAAAAAACCTGATGGAAAACATCTCTATGCAAACCAAATTAGACTTGTTTACAAACTATCTTGATAATCCCCAAAACATTGATGTAAGCTGGGAAGTTTTAATATCTATGAAAGTTAACAAATACATTTCTGCTACTTTGTCAACCAATTTGTTATACGACGACGACACCGAAATAGCAATAGATACTAATGACGACGGAAAAACTGATGGCATTGGTCCAAGAACGCAGTTTAAGGAAGTTCTTGGCGTTGGCTTAACTTATAAATTTTAATTATTGTTTAACCTAAAATTATAAAATCATGAATACAGAACAAATTTTAAATCAAGCAAGTAAAATTGCTGTTGAATATGGTCCAAAATTAATTGGAGCCATAGTAGTTTTTATTATCGGAATCTGGATTATTAAATTACTCATAAAAGGTTTTGGTAAAATGTTGAATAAACGAAAAACCGATGAAACTCTAAAACCTTTTCTTAAAAGTATTGTTGGCGCCCTTCTAAAAATCATGCTTTTAATTAGCGTGTTAGGTATGGTTGGTATTGAAATGACATCCTTTATTGCCATTTTGGGAGCAGCAGGTCTGGCTGTAGGTTTGGCTCTTTCAGGCACTTTGCAAAATTTTGCTGGCGGAGTAATACTTATGATTTTTAAACCTTTTAAAGTTGGTGATTATATAGATGCTCAAGGCTATACAGGTATCGTTAGCGAAATTCAGATTTTTAATACCATTTTAAAATCTCTGGACAATAAAACAATAATAATTCCTAACGGAGGCTTGTCAACTTCGTCAATGACAAATTATTCTACTGAAGCAACCAGAAGAGTTGACTGGACATTTGGAATTGGATATGGCGATGACGTTAGCAAAACTAAGGAGGTTATTAAAAAATTATGTAATGAAGATTCCAGAATTCTCAAAGAGCCTGAATCGTTTATTGCAGTTTCTGAGTTAGCCGACAGCTCTGTAAACTTTGCTGTCAGAGCATGGGTAAAAGCTGATGATTATTGGGGTGTTTTCTTCGACATGAATGAGAAGGTTTATAAAACTTTCGAAAAAGAAAACTTAAACATTCCATTTCCGCAAATGGATGTTCATCTTCATAAATAAAGATTATTCTTAGCAGGCATTTGAGTTATATCAAAGAATAAATAAAAATGCCAATCATTTTGATATTCTTTATTATATAAAATATTTCTAAGGTCTTTACCTTTATAATAATTTAAATTATTATTTTTGTGTAAAATAAGGGAATTAATAATGTTAACTAAAATTAAAATATTGCAAATTCTTCAAGAGAAAAAAGAATTTTTATCTCAATATGGAGTAAAAGAATTAGGACTTTTTGGTTCATATTCAAAGAAATTACAACATAAAGAAAGTGATATTGATATTTTAGTTGACTTTATTTCCGAACAAGAAACTTTTGATAATTTGATGGCAATTAATGATGTTTTAGAAGATGCATTTAGTAATTATAAAATTGAAATCGTAACCAAAAATGGATTAAGTAAATATTTAGAACCATACATTTTAAAGGAAACAGTATATGTCTAAAAACTACATAGAATTACTAAAAATAAATTGAAAGAGTAATAAAAGAAAATAAATAAACTACACTAAAAAGAATATTTGTAAAAATTTCACCCTATTCTTCTTCAACACCAACAATATTCGCCAAAATTTTTAAAGTAATTTTATCAGGAATTGAATTTGAAAATATTGTTATAGTTTCTTCAATTTTTCCATCAAATTCTCCTGAATTGAAAAGAATGTTTATAGCACCATAAGCATTTGGAAGTATTGACTTTTGGGGATAATCAACAGTTAAGCATTCACAACTTGAGCTTACTTTTGAAATTAATAATTCGGATTTGCCTGTATTTTGAAATCTGAAACTATAGACCTTCTTCTCATTATTAGTTACATCACCAAAATCATGTGTTTTATTATTAAAATATATTTCAGAAAATTCATCATTAAAACTTTCTTCAGATATTGATGCTCCGGAGCTGTAGAGTATTATCTGAATTTTTCGTTCAAAGGCAGCAGCTCTGCTGTAAATTGAATTTCTTTTGTCATTGGGATTATCGCTGACAAATTGTTTTGCCTGAGCTTCTCCAATGGGGTCTTCGTAGATAGTAAGTTTGCCACCATCATCAGAGTTTGCATCAAAATATTTCATAAAAATTCCATCATCATATTCGATGAGATAATTTTTCAAACTTGAGATTCTTCTTTTAGCAAGATTCAGGTTGTATTCAGTTGTGTTTAGCGGACTACAATAACCTTTGATTTTAATTTTCACATCGCTGCCGGTTTTCAGGTCTTTCATCAAAAGTTGAGCAAATTTTTCAAGGTCAGAAAAACCTTTACCGATAAAATTATCAAAGAAGTTTTCAATATCATTCAAAGCTTTTTGTTTTTCAGCTCCTTTCAATCCTTTTGAATATTCTTTTTTGTAGGTATCTTTCAAAGTAAAATATTCGGCAAGAGTGGTTTTATAATTTTGCTCCGTTACAATCTTTGTTGATTTCGGGTCAGGAATATCATTATGAAAATATAGTGTTAAGGGTAATAATAGTTTAATTTTCTCTTCGATTTTCACAGTATCTTTTTCTTCTTCAACAAGCTCAATCGGTTTTGGTTTTTCCCATTCATAATAATAAATATCATTACAACATGTTTCGCCTTTTATATAGTAAGAACCATAGCGATTTGATGTAAAATATCCATCAGTATCAACTTCATTAATTGTGAAATAAAAATCATTGCAACTTGAATTTAATGGGAATCCAATATTTTGTGGTGGTTTCCAGTCGTTCAATCCTCCTGATGATTTAAAAATATCATACCCACCAAGACCTTTGTGCCAATCAGAACTAAAATACAAAGTATTTTTTTTATCATAATAAAAAGGAGAAATTTCGTTTCCGGGAGAATTTATTATGCTTCCAAGATTAACAGGCTCAATATATTTTCCATCTTTTATCAGAGAATACCAAACATCCATTTTCCCATATCCGTTTGGTCTGTCGGAGACAAAATACAAAACGCTATAATCATCGCCTGAATAATAGGCAGGCTGGGTTGAAGTATATCCTTCAACGTTTATGTTGTTCTCTAATTTTTGAGGCTTTTGCCAATTGCCATCTTTTTTTTCACAGACAAAAATTTCGCATTGTAATTGAGTAAGTTCATCTGCACTGCATCTTGAAAAATAAAACTTTTCATGGTCGGGAGTGAAAATAATATTTGCGTTATGAGTATTTTTATTATTAATGGTTTTATCAAGTTCTTTAGCTCTTGTCCAGCCGGCAACTGTCAGCTTAGATTCGTAAATTTTTGATAAAAAAGCTTTTGGCATAAATGATTCAACTTCGAATGATGACAAAGGACGCAGGGATGAAAAATACAATTTATCCTCTCCCATTTGAATCGCACCAAATTCTGTGTAAGCAGTGTTTATAGATTTCTCAAGATGGTCTATTGAAACTGAGAGAGTGTCGTTGATTAGCTCTAAAGCATATTCACAGGAAGATATTTCGTTAAATGCTTTTTTGGTATAATAATCTTTTTGGTTTTTATGACTTTCATAATATTTTTGGAAATTAACAATGGCTTCGTGATATTTCCCATTATTTTTATTCATCACAGGTAGCCAAAAATTACTAAGCGGAAATTTACCGGCAGTATCTTCTTTTATAACATATTTATACCAATTTTCTGCTTCAACATAATTATAAAATAGTCTGCTTGCTTCGGCATATTTGTAAGCAATTTCAAAAATCGATGAATCCATAATCCAAGCATTATGAAAATAAACAGAGGCGCTATAATAATCAGCATTAGCAAATGATTCATCACCTTTTGCAATACAGTCTTCGGAAGAATAACAATCAAAAATAGATTGAGAAAAAGATAAAATTGTTGTAAAACTCAAAACAACAATTAAGAAAATCTTTAATATTTTTTTTCTGTATAACATTCTGTTTAATGTGTATTTTACAAAATTAGCAGAAAATTTAAAAATATTAAGAAAGAGGCAAGCAACAGGCATATTCTTTTCATTTTAAAATATGGGACAAGGAACTGCTTTAATTTTATTACTCTTGGATTTGCTAAAAATATAGGTTAAAGAAAGTTCTAATCCTCCGCGACAATTGCTTGCAGGTTGAAGTTTTGAATAATTAACATCGTAGCTTATTCCAAAGCTTAGTTTTTTTCTTTCAATTCCAACAATAACAACAGCAGCATCAACCAATCGTGAATAGATTCCAAAGTTTATCGCTGAATACTGCTCAGGATTTGTATTTCTCTCAAATTTAATTAGCGAACCGAAAAGAATTTCAGTATAGGGACCCTGTTTTGTAATTATTACTCCGGGAACAAGGTCAGTTTTATTACTAACTTCAAACTGACAATCTCCATAAATAATGAATTTTTGATTAAGTTTAACGTTTTCATTATCGAATAATGATTGCTTTGGTTTATTAAGATGAAAAGCACTAAAACCACCATTAAAACTAGTAGAATGGCTTAATTTATAATACCAGTGCACTCCTGCTGATATATCATAAAACAAAAAGTTATTATTAGTAAAATGTTCACCTGTGGATAAATTAGGGTCAAAAGAATCTCCATTGTATTGTTTATCAAAAACCAATTCGCTGTAGTTTATTGTTCTCTGTGCTACTCCTGCTTGTATGCCAAAAGAAATAAAATGATTATTCCTGTTGTTTAATGATTTTATGTATGATAATGATAAATTTCCCTGAGTTGTACTAAATTCAGAATCGCCAGCTTTATCGCTATTAAAAACAACACCTAATCCAAACATATCGCCACGGAATTTCCTTTTAAACAATTGCATATCGAAAGATGCGGAAATCGTTGTATAAGGTACAGTTATAGATCCCCATTGATTTTTGTTGTTAATAACTAATCTGTTTGAAGCATTCAGAAAACCTGTTTTTGCAGGATTAAGATTTAATGGTGAAGCATAATATTGTGAAAAGTGAATATCCTGACCATAAAGTTTAAACATTGCAGAAAATACAAATACAGAAATTAGTATTGAAGATTTAAAAATGATATTTCTGCTTTTTTTCATACCCAAATTCATCCTTGATTTAACATTACAATTCTACTACATCACAAATTTGCTATCATCTTATTAATGTAATATTTCCTTTCTTTTTAAATATTTGCTTATTGTGGCAAACCACATCAAGATAAAAAACAAAAACACCGGGTGGACAATTTTTCCCTTTATAAGTACCGTCCCAGCCTTTGTTCAAATCGCTTGTTTCAAAAATCAATTCTCCCCAACGATTAAATATTTTTAAGCTGAAATCATAAATCATATTACTTCTGAGAAACAAGAAATCATTTTTATTATCCCCGTTTGGAGTAAAAGCATTAGGAATAAAAATATATGGTTCATCACAAAAAACATCCAAAATAATCAGAGTAATAGTATCAGTCCAAAGGCAACCATATTGGTCAACAATTGTAACAACATAAGTTGTAGTTATTTTAGGGGAAGCAATAGGATTTGAGATATTTGGATTATTCAAACCAGTCGGAGGTTCCCATGAATAATTATATCCTTTTCCTAAATAAGTAGTTTCTATCTGAACACTTTCGCCTTCATAAATTGTGTCTAAATCAATCAATTTCCCATCTAATGTTGTAAAAATTGTTATGAATTGTGCTGAATCAATTACTTCCACAGTATCGAGTTTCACACATTGGTTTATATCTGTTATTGTGATATAATAAAATCCATCACACAAATCAACAGCAGGATTTGTAATCTGTCCGTCACTCCAAATAAACGAATAAGGAGATGTTCCTCCCATAGGATTTACATCAGCTTTACCAACGCAAGCATCATGACATGGAACATAAACTGAAGACAAATTAGATGATAATTCCAACGGTTCTAAAAGATTAACTGTAGAAGCACTATAACAACTGTCAGCATCATAAACTGTAACCGTGTATGTTCCGGCAGACAGATTATTAATAGTTTTTGCAGTCTGTGCATTACTCCATAAATAACTATAAGGTAGGCTCCCTCCTATTGGATTAATTGTAATCTCACCATTTGAATCTCCATTACATTTGGGCTTTATAATTGTTGGAGAAAAAAAGTTTATTCTAAAATCTACATTAACACTATCCATTCCTTCACAGCCATATTGATTATGTATTTTAACATAGAAAGTTGTTGGACTTGTAATAGAAACCAATGCAGTGCTATCAGTTGGTGATAAATTTAAAGTATTAGTAAAATTTGGATTATCCGACCATTGATAAAATAGGGAATCATCATGTGATTTTGCTGTCAACAAAATGTCTCCTTTGCAAAGTGTTGTATCGTTGCCGGCATCAACATCTAAATCGTAAACTTCGACAAATTGAGTAATTGTGTCTTCGCAAATTGTATTAGAAATAAAAATTGTATATTCAGTAGTTACAGTTGGTGAAGCAATTGGATTTGCAATAGTCGTATTACTTAAAGCAGTAGCAGGACTCCAAGTGTAAGTAATACTTGGGTCGCTTATTGGATAAATACCGATTTGAGTATATTGACCTAAACAAATATGTTTTGTAGGAATAGTATCTCTTTTTCCTGATAAAACAACCACCTGCCGATATAAGGTATCTGAGAAATTACAACTGCCTGTATCAAAAACAGCAAGCATTACGTTGTAAATACCTGATTGATAATAAGTGTGAGCGGGATTAATTTGTGTTGATGTTGTACCATCATCAAAATCCCAATGATAAATAATACCAACATTATTTGTTGTTTGAGAAGTATTACTAAAATTAACTGTATAAGGAGCACAACCAACCAGAGGTTTATCAAAATCGGCAATAACAAGAGGCAGTTTAAAATCGAATTTAATAACAGCATTATTACAATTGGGACCTCCGTTAATATTTGACCAGGCACCTGTTGTTGTAGGAAAATCATCATTTCCTCCCCAGCCACAACCGGCACAAACCGACTGATAAATTTTACCTTTTCTATCAAACCTGCTTGTTCCACCGTCAACATGCTCGGAAGAAAGATTTCCGCCATAGAATGTTGCATAAACTAAAGCTGAAGCACTATCATTAATAACCATAAAATAATAATCACTCCCATCAGTTGTAGTTTGGAATGCACTTGAAGTAATAGGCAATCCTGTTGTTGTACCAAAAAAATTAGTACTTCCACCCCATGCTGACAAATAAACTGAATTACATAAATCAACCATAAAAGCAGTTGGCGACACATCGGGACTATCATTACCAACTCCCCATTTTGTTGACCAAATCAAAGAATCAAGCTTATTGTTTATTTTGCTTATAAATTGACCACCGGCAGTAGTGTACCATAAAGCATTATGCAAAAACATATTAGAGGTATCAGCCGATTGCCCCAAAACATAAATATCTCCTGCTTTATCTCTTTTAACAAAATATACTTGGTCATAAAGATTAGAGCCGTAATAAGTTGAATTGATTATACTCGTTCCTTTTTTATTAATATTAGTAATAAATCCATCAGCTCTTCCACCACCATATGTTGGCTGAATTACACCTGATGTTACAGGAAAATTTGTAGAACGAGTTCCTCCTGAAATAAAAACATTTTCATTATCGTCAAGAACAATGCTAAATCCTGCATCAGCAGAATCTCCTCCAAGATACGAACTCCAAAAAAGATTTGAAAGGTCATTGTCAAGTTTAAAAATACAAGCATCCTGAGAGCCTCCAAAGGTTTTTTGAAAAGCTGTTGATGAAACGGGAAGGTCTGTAGATGCTGTTGTACTAACAACATAACAATTATTATTTTTATCTAATAAAATTTCACCTCTTGCATCATCGGCATAATTATATCTTAAATCAAGGTCACCGTTTAATCCGTCGTTTCCGCTGCCACCAAAATATGTTGATGCCATTAAAGTATCACCATTAGGTCCTAATCTTGAAATAACAATATCAGAACCATTTGTAAAATTTATAACATAAGTTAAAATGTAATTAGTGCCTCCCCCAAAACTTACATCATAAGCATTAGTAGTGGTAGGAAAATTAGAAGAACCGGAAACGCCAAGAACAAATAATTCATTACTATTATTAACAACTAAACTTTGGGGAACTTCACTACCATTTCCACCAAGATAAGTAGAATAAATCATATAGATTCCGCTTGTATCATATTTTGATATTGAAATATCAGTTGAAGCTCCTCCAAAAACTGTTTGAAACGCACCCGTAGTAGTAGGATATCCAATACCGAAAGCACAACCTCCTGCATATAAATATCCATCATCATCATAGGTTGCTGTATAGCCCCAGTTATCAGCTGCAGAACCAGAATAAGAAGCAAAAATCAACACAGGGTCAATAATTATTTTTTTGGTTTTATCATAACCCTTAGGAAAAGCAAAAGTAAGTTTGTTTTTGTGGAGTTTAAATTTGCATTGAACCATTCTTTGCTCACCATCAAAAAATTGCCATGCATAGGGTTTTACTTCTATGACTTTATTTACTGTAGTTTTTATTATTAAGTTGCCGTTATTCAGCGATAAATTTTCAACTCCATTGTATTCAAGTTCAATTTTTTTGGGATTAACATTTGGATGAACAATAAAATCATATTTCAAATAAAAATCCTTTTCATAAATCTGCATATCAATTCCCTGATAAATATCGGAATACAAAACTTTGTCGAATTTCCTAACACGCTTTGCCCATTTTTCAGGTTCATTACCGATAAAATAATTATTATAATCTTTAGAAGGATTTTTGCCCGAAACTTTTACAGATTTATTATAATTTAAAATATTTACTTTATAAGAATGACAGTTAAATTCGTTGGTTGGAGCTTGATGAGTGATTTTATTATTACCTGGTGAGAATTTATATTCGAGTAAATCCATCAAAGCATTAACATCATAAAAAGCATAAGTGAAACAATTTTTTTCAAGAAATAAAACACCACCATCAATATTTGCTTTGTAGAGAACATTTTCATTCCATTGATTTTTGTTTTCAATAAATTCAAGATTTGAAGAATGAATTGTGTCTTTTTGAGAAAAAACAGATAAAACACTGAAAAATATTAATGTAAATAACAGTAAATATTTTTTCATTTTTATTAATTTTTAAAAAGTGAATTCAACAAAGGTACAAAATTTTGCTAAAATATACAAATTAATCTCATATTTTAATTTAGGACTATTATAAATAAGACAATTTTAATCGGCAAAAAGTTGTACTAAAAATATATAATTTTTAAAATTTTAGATTCAAAGCAAAAAGAAAATTAATTCCTGCCTGTGGAAAATAGCCATCTATCAAGTATTCTTGATTTCCAGTGTAATATCTGTAAACCCACGCATTGCTTTCATATTCTTCGTTAAAAATATTGTTCACCATCAAATTGAGCCCAATTTCTTTAATAAATTTAGTTTTGAAAGTATAGTTTATTCTAAGATTATTAAGAAAATATGAATCAAGTTTTCGATTACTGCTTGATGTGTTATCAATAAATTGCTCATCAACATACTTAGTAACAAAACTAATATTTAAGTTTTTGATTAGTTCATAAGTTATCTGACTGTTTGCAATAATATTTGGCGAGAAAGCAATATCTGTTTCTCCAAGCTCTTTGGATTCCTGAACCCATGTGTCCCAATTATCAACATATTCAGTAAAATTTTTAATTTTATTTCTGCTATAAGTTGTATTTATATTCCAATGTAATTTATCAGAAAACTTAAGACTTAAAGCTAATTCAACTCCTGCTCTGTAGCTTTCAGGAACATTAGTCAAAATTGGGTCTCCAACATTATTAATTTTACCTGTAAGAACAAGCTGGTCTTTATAATCCATATAATAAAAATTACAATTCAATAAAAACTTAGGGAGATTAAAAGTGTATCCAAGTTCATAATCGTAAAGAGTTTCAGCATTAGGAATTTGACCCGGGTCAGCATCCTTAAAACTTGCCCTTGATGGTTCTCGATTTCCAACAGCAAAAGAAAAATATGTCTTATGACTATTAGTAATTTCGTAAAACACACCTGCTTTAGGATTGATAAAACTATAGTTGTGCTTCTGAGTTAAATCTCTTAAATCGTCATGGTTTCCTTTAATATCATAATCAATTTGTCGGTACTGAAGGTCGCCATATAAGCTAAGTTTTTTAATAATTTGATAGTTAACTTTTGCAAAAATATTGAAGTCGGTTTTCAGTCCGTTATTAAAATACCACTGGTGATTTATTTCGCTATTGCTTGCATATTTTGCCCAAATTACTTTTCCAAAATGGTCACCGTCATATTGGTTCCATGCTCCACCCAACGAAGCTCTTACTTTGTTTTTATCATAATTCAAAGAATAAGTAATTCCATAAAAATCATTATCAAGCCATTTTTGCTGAACAAGGTCGGTTGTAGTTATAACTCCACAAGGGCTAACTACGTCTTCAAGTAAATAATCTTCAAACTTTCTATTTTTTTTGTACTGTTCGTAATATCCACTTCCTTTTGTGTAATGCAAAGCGGTGTTAAGATTAATGTTTCGGTTTATCGCATAGGAATAATGTAATTGATAATGGTCCTGCTGATAGTTGTCAGTTTCATTTTCATAAGTATAAGGATTATATGTTCGGTTTGTTGAAAGTGAATCTTTAGGAATGCCTGCCCACGACTGATAAGTTTTCTCTTTACCTGAAAAAACATTAAGTTTCAACATGCTTTTTTTACCATAATAAGCTCCTGAAATATAAAAGGATTTTAAGTCAGAAGAAGCTCTGTCAACATAGCCATCGGTTGAGAGTTTTGATAAACGAGCATCTATTGCCCATTTTCCGTCAAGCAATCCTGTTCCAACAGAAACAGTGTGTTTCCATGTGTTGAAAGAGCCGTAAGAATTATTGATTTCAGCATAAGTTTTGGCGTTTAATTTCAGTGTTTGCATATTAATACTCGCACCAAAAGCTGCAGCTCCATTAGTTGAAGTTCCAACTCCCCGCTGAATTTGAATGTCATCAATAGATGAAGCAAAGTCAGGCATGTTTACCCAAAACACTCCATGCGATTCGGCATCGTTCAATGGTATTCCGTTAACAGTAATATTAATTCCAGTCTTATCAGTTCCACGAATTCTTATTCCCGTATAGCCAATTCCTGCACCGGCATCAGATGTTGTGATTACCGATGGAGTAGCATCTAAAAGAATAGGAATATCCTGACCAAGATTAATTTCCTGAATTTCTTTTTTACTCACATTGGTAATTGCTATTGGAGTTTTGTCTCCTGCCCGAGTTGCAGTAATTATTACTTCATCCTGAATAATCGGACTTCTGATAAGTAATAAATTAAATACTGTGTTTTTAGTGATTTCAATTTCTTCGACAGAAGTTTTGTAGCCAAGATAACTTACTTTCACTTTTACTTTTCCAGAAAGTTTCTTTATTAAAAACTCTCCATTTGTACCTGAAATTGTTTTAATAAATGTGTTCTCGACAAAAATGTGAGCACCTTCAAGGGACTCATTTGTTTCTTTGTCAATAATTTTACCTGACAATTGATATTGAGCTGTTGAAAACAACGGTATCAATAGCGGTAAAATCGCTAATGCAATTAATTTTTTAAACATAATGTTATTTTTTTAGATTAAACCTTAGATGACGAACAGGAGTGAAAATCATCCCTTTATTTAAGTTTACTCTAATTTCCCTTCGCCGGTACTACCCGTAGCAGGTTCAATGAGTATAATCTCAGCCCGATTGTTTTGGGCACCCCTATTTTTGATGTTGCAAAGATAATAATTGTATTAAAGTTGACAAATTTTATTTAAAAAATTCTGCTTGTTGATTGATGAATTGTTGAATTGTTAAATTGTTAAATTGCTAAATAGTTAAATGATAATTGGAATGACGCATAAATTGAAATTTGATTTTCTTCCTTTCCCCGCCCTAAAGGGAGTGAAGAAAATCAACATCACCCTTTAGGGCTGGGGAAAGATGTTGATTTTAGTTGAATTGCTAAATTGTTGAATTGCTAAATTGTTGAATTGCTAAATTGTTGAATTGCTAAATTGTTAAATAGTTAAATGATAATAGGAATGACGCATAAATTGAAATTTGATTAAATTTGCATAAATCATTAAAAAAATAATATCATCGATGAAATGCCCATGTACTAATGCACACCACAACGTAATAATTAAACATGGGTATTCCATGTTTGGTAAGGATGAAAGTTGATAACTTAATAAGTTTATAAACAAAACTATCGGTCAAATAACAAAATTTAAACACATGAAAATAATAATTATAAACGGACCAAATCTTAACCTTCTCGGAATAAGAGAAAAAGATATTTACGGAGAGATTACATTTGAAGATTTTTTTGAGAATTTAAAAGAAGATTTTAAAGAGATTGAAATAGATTATTTTCAAAGTAATGTTGAAGGGGAATTAATAAATAAACTCCAGGAAGTTGGTTTTTCTTATGATGGAATTATTTTAAATGCCGGGGGATATACCCACACTTCGGTTGCGATAGCCGATAGCATTAAAGCTATAACAACTCCCGTTATTGAAGTTCACATCTCAAACATTTTTGCAAGGGAAGATTTTAGAAAAGTATCTCTTATTGCTCCAAATTGCAAGGGCAGTATTAGCGGATTTGGCGTAAGGTCTTATCGATTGGCTTTGGAGAGTTTTATTTAATGGGATTGATTGCTCCCCATAATGCCATATTATTCGATTTTAATTGTTTTAATTAAGGGAGTCTTTTAAATTCAAAATAATATCTTTTTTAAAACATGTTTTCATATAACAAGAATCAACTTAATATGTGCTAAGATTAGTATCTTTTAAAAGGCCAGCTAGCGTTTAGTATAAGAATAGTAGCCGATTGCAGGCTTCTTTAGTGTCAAGATACAAGAAAGTTGAAGCGGGCTACAAAACTTGAATTTATTACTATCTCGCTTATTTTTTATATACATTGTTGAACTAAATCCCTTACGGGATAGCTTCCTGTCAAAGATATGAAACTTTCTTAATTTAATATTCTATTAACTGTAATTAATTAAATAAAAAAATTACAGTTATGAGAAAAAAAACAAGTCCTA